>SWBZ01006463.1_pt4 | contig 207140 bp, 185 predicted proteins | sample 4693031 | NCBI WGS metagenome assembly SWBZ01 (sample SAMN10267274, study PRJNA491770) | bioreactor metagenome | isolation source: DHS bioreactor inoculated with | place: Japan: off Shimokita Peninsula
GCCAAGTCGGCGACGGCAAAGTCTGGATCATCCCGGTCGACAACGTCATTCGGATCCGCACCGGAGAAAGCGGCCCCAGCGCCATCTAGGATCCGCGCCACCACCGACGTCAACCGCTCACCGACCCCCCGTCCTTGATCGAGGTGTCCAGGCCACCGCAGCCGCACCCATGACGCGATGGCCCGACACAGCCAGCGCCCGGAGAGCTTCCGACAGCGTCGCTCCGGTGGTCACGACATCGTCGATGATGATCACCGAGCCGGACCTGGGCCGGCCACGGCCCTGATAGGCGTTGCGCAGATTCGCGAATCGGTCGGAAACTCCCAGACCCGACTGATCTGCCGGACGCCGTCGCTGACGCAGCGCCCGGATCACAGCGATCTGCCGGCCTTGGGCACGTAGCTGACGCGCTGCCGTTGCCGCCAGACTCCCGGTGAAGTCCAGGCCCCGCTGTACGACCGTAGCCGGATTGGACGGAATCGGCACCAGCCATAGCGGCGTTGCCGGCTCGACGATGTCCACCAGGGCCGCCACGGCGAGCGCCAGGCGCTCGGCCAGCACCGGCACCAGCATCAGGTCGTTGCGTTCCTTTGCGGCCAACACCAGCGACCTCACCACACCGCGATACTGGGCTGAGACCACTACCGGTGCCGCCAGACCGGGGACAGAGTGCAGCAGCTCCCGCTGGAGCGCTTGGTGACACGCTCGACAGATGTCTCGGCCCGGCGCCCCACAGCCCGCGCAGCAGGCACCCACCAGCAGCTCAGCGGCAGCATCCATCAAACGATCCATGGTCACGACCCTCAGCATCGGCGCCGCCGCCGCCTGCTGTCACCGATCCACAGGCTCAGCCCGAATAGGCCGCCGCACTCACCTCGGTTCCCACGACGAACCAGTTGAATTCGCCGTCGAAGCGATACAGAGAACCGGTACTCGACAAACCCAGGGGATCTCTGCCCGGCACGACCAGCAGGGAGTTCAGGCGGATAGCATCGCTGGGCCCGATGTCGCTCATCGTCGAGCCATCCTGACTGATCAGCACCGCACCAACTTGTTGTTGCGGGTCGCGGCGCAACAGAGCCAGCTCCGATATCGAACTCCAGCCGAGGTCCAGCAGGTCGACCGCATCCAGGCCGATGAGATCGATGTCGATGGGTGCCCAACCCGAGATCAGGATCCCCTCATCGCTGTAAGACACTCGGGCAAGTCCAACCATTGCCGAGGATCCGCGTCCGAGAATCACTGCAGCCCGGCTGCCATCGGGCGCGATTGCCAGGCCCCGTACTGCCGAGGTGGGCATGCCCGAGACCGTGACCGACACCTGTTTACCCTCGCGGTACACCCGTAGACCAGCGAGGTTCGCTGCCACCGGCGACCACAGATCACCGTTGCGAGCAAACGATGGACGCAACAACCCGGTACCGCTGCGCAACGGTCGGGCGATCTTCCCACCGGCGTTACCGGTGATCAGCTGGGTCTTGTCGGTCGTTGTGATCGCCCAGCGAGACAGATCCCGGGTTACAGCCAGTGCCCCGGTGTCAGGCAAGCCGCTTCGAACCTCGACCAGGTCCGACCAGTTGTCCGGGCTACTTTGACGTATCAGTTTGCCGCCACTGACCGAGAACGCCAGCTTGGGCTGGGCCGAATCGGCCGGATCCAGGTCAGCGAAGTCACTCGGACTCAGTTCGGCCGAACCGGCATGAGTCCACGCCTGGCCGTCCACTACGACACGAATCGTCCCGATATCGGGGAAGCTACACAGCGTGTAGGTCATCTCCGACAGCAGCAACGCTCGGCGATCATCGCTCACCTCCGACCCATTGCTGAGTGAGACGGTAGCGGTGCCAAAATCGCTCACCTCCACCGAACCGAGAGTGAACTCCCCTGCCTGCCGTGCCACCACGATCGGTGCCAGCCACGGGGACGGCCCGTCCAACACAGCCTGGGCGGCATGACTCACCGCGGTGCCGTCGTCAGGGAAATGGTGGGGATCCGGCACCATCGAGGCACCAGTGCGAGCCTCGAACTCCACGTCAACCGCAGTGAAGCCGGTGCTGTAGAGGTACCGCGACATCAACAATCCGTCCGGGGGTCGCGAGATCCGCCATTGTCCGTTGGAGTTCTTCACCAGGCCGAAGTCCTGACGCAACTGGCCGCTCTCCGGGCGGTAAACGCCACCGGCGTCGATCAGACCGGTGAGCGGGGCGACCAGAACGACCGTCTGATCGGTTTCGGTAGGCGGATAGCCGTCGGCGTAGATCTGAACCCCTGACTGCGGTTTCCATGACTTCGCGGCCGCCTCGGTGAGGTACTCCCGTGCCACCCGGTAGTCCGATTCCGAGTTGCTCATCGCATGCAGGAATCCCTCGACGATCAGCAGCTTGGTCGCGCCGTCGGCTGGGGGCAGCGGCGCGACTCGGACGCCGGTCACCGCGCCCGATGGCTCCATGCTGTGCTCGGTAACGGGACCCGAGGTGGGCACCGTTGTGCAGCCGGCGATGAGCACGGCCGCAGCGAGAACTCCAACAAGCAGGGGGCGTCGTCTCATGACTGTGCCTCCGGTTCGGGCGCCGCCGGCAGCGGTGAGGACTTCAACTTACCGCCGGCCGAACGTGGCAGGGTCAACCGGAATTGGGCCCCGTTGCCTCGCTCGCCCCAGGCGGTCAGCCACCCGCCATGCAGACGGGCGTCCTCCAAGGAGATCGACAGTCCCAGGCCGGTGCCGCCAATGCGTCGACCCCGTGACGGGTCGGCTCGCCAGAACCGGTTGAAGAGCTGTGCACCCTCGGTCATCGAGAAGCCCACTCCGTGATCACGTATCGCAACCGCGATGGCGCTGGCGTTGCTGCGCAGCCTCACTTCAATCGGCTTGCCCTCACCGTGCTCGATGGCGTTGGTGATCAGGTTTCGGACGATCCGCTGGATGCGGCGCCGATCGATCTCTGCCATTCCGTTTCCCTCGGTGAGATAGCTCAGCGAGCTTCCGGCACGCTCGGCCAGTGGCCGCAGCGCCTCGAGTTCTTCACCGACCAGCAGCCCCAGGTCGACGACTTCCAAGGACAATTCGGCAGCCCCGGCATCGAACCGCGAAATTTCCAGCAGGTCGGCCAGCAGCGATTCGAAGCGATCCAACTCGGCCGACAGCAGCTCCGCTGAGCGCGCCGAGGTGCTGTTGAAGGATTTGCGTTGGGCGTAGAGCACCTCGCTGGCCATTCGGATGGTGGTCAACGGGGTGCGCAATTCGTGGGAGACGTCGGAGACGAACCGTTGCTGCACCGTGGAAAGCTCTTCCAATTCGCCGACCTTGTGCTCCAACTCGGCGGCCATGTGGTTCATTGAGCGCGCCAAACCCGCCAGGTCTTCCACGCCCTCCACCGCCATCCGATCGTCCAGATGTCCGGCCGCCAAGCGTTCGGCCGCCAACCGTGCCGCCCGTACCGGACGCAGCACTTGGACGACCATGACGTAGACCACCACGCCCAATCCCGCCAACAGGATCACACCCGTTGCCAGCGCCGCTTGCTGCACGACGGCGATGGTTTGACGCTCCTGCGTCGTGGGAAACAGGAAATACACCGGATAGGCGCCCTGTCCGGGGGCGATGAGCTCGCCGGCCACCACCAGCCCCGGTTCGGCGGGCCGGTTGTCAGTGAACTGAATGAGCGTCGGGGTGCTCCACAGGCTTCCTGCCGAATTCACCGCATTGCGGATGTTCGCTGGAATGCTGGCCGCCGACACTCCAGCACTACCGATCTGCGAGATCGGCGTCTCGATGGCGACGTAATACTGATTGCCGGTCTGGCCGCGATTGGTGGCGTCGCGACCCAGCCGGGTGATCCGCTCCCCCAGTGAGGTGGTGCGAAGATCGGTGGTGGACAGATCGCGCTGCATCGACGTCATTACCGCGGAGGCCTCGGCAATACTGGCCTGAGTCTTGCCCTCGATGATTCCGCGGGTGGACTGCTCCATGAGGAACCAGCCGGTCAGCAGCAGGATCACCACCGAGGCAGCCAGGGTCGAAAGCACCACTCGGAACGGCAGTGATCGTCCCCAGAGCTGAATCGGATTCATCGAGGACTTCATTCAGCCGGTTTGGCCTCTCCGGCGCGATAGCCGATTCCCCGCACCGTCACCACGATCTCGGGACGCTCGGGGTCCTTCTCGACCTTGGACCGCAGGCGCTGAACATGAACATTGACGAGCCGTGTGTCGCTGGCATGGCGGTAGCCCCAGACTTCTTCCAGCAGCACTTCGCGGGTGAATGCCTGCTTCGGCCGCCGGGCCAGTGCCAACAACAGGTCGAACTCCAAGGGAGTGAGGGTGATCTCCTCCTCGCCTCGACGCACGGTGTGCTCGGTGACATTGATGGTGAGGTCACCGATTCCGATCGACTCGTCGCCGTCAGCGGCATCAGGACGCCGACGCAGCCGAGCTTTGATCCGGGCCACGAGCTCTTGGGTCTTGAAAGGCTTTGCCACGTAGTCGTCAGCTCCGGCTTCCAAACCGAAGACCACGTCGGTGGTGTCACTTTTGGCGGTGAGCATGATGATCGGCACCCCGGAAATCGCCCGGATGTCGCGGCAGACATCGACGCCGTCGCGCCCGGGCAGCATCAGATCGAGGAGCACGAGGTCGGGGCGATGCTCGTGAAAGATCTTCAACGCCCGCTGTCCGTTGTGACACAGAACCGGATCGAAGCCCTCCTGGCGCAGCACGATCTCCAGCATCTCTGCCAGCGCTTCGTCGTCGTCGACCACAAGGATCTTCGCGGGCATCGCGCGGGAACCATCGGGCACTTCGGTCCTCCTCGGTCCGAGGTTAGATCTAGCGGGACAGACGCCGTCGTCCTGCGCACGGCCGGAACTTCGACAGGCTCACTTCACGTAACAACGAATCCTAGTCGGTGAGGCGAACTCAACCCAGGATTCAGTTGAACTCCACACTGGGCGGCCACGTGGAGAACAAGCCGATGTCGCCGCCTTGGCGGCGCAGTACCCGGCGCCACATGAGGCCGGGCTCGGTGTCGAAGGGGTCGCTGGCCAGGGCTGGCACGACGTACCACATGCCGAACTCGAGCTCCTGCTGCAACTGCCCAGCATCCCAGCCGGCATAGCCGGCGAAGATGCGTAGATGCTCATAGGCGCCCTGAGCCAACTCGACCGGAGTCTCTAGATTGAGCAGTCCGACTTGGCCGCGCACGCGACGCCACCCCGGGGGTCCTTCGGCACCGACAGCGATCTCGGCCAGACAGATCGCGCCCTGTTGGGATACCGGGCCGCCGTCGAACAACTCACCGGGAAAACTCACCAGATCAGCCCAGGCCGGCAGCGCCGTGTCCAGATCGATGGTGCTGGGTCGGTTCAACACCACACCGACGGTCCCGGAATCATCGGCGTCGAGAAGAAAGATCACCGAGCCACCGAAATAGCCATCGGTGCTCGTGATGCTGGACACCAACAAGTCGCCGACGTGGAACTCAGTCATGAATCGCCTCCCTGGGACAGTCTTACATCAAGGCGCTTCGACCGGGAATGGGCGTGGAGGTGTTGGGATGGGAGCAGAAGGAAGTGAGAGAGCTACCGCTCTCTCACTTCGCTCGCTCTGCGCTCAGCGCTTCGTGGAGGTATCGGCCGCTACGCGGCCTACTACCTCCGCTCCTCGCTCGGAAGTGAGAGAGCTACCGCTCTCTCACTTCGCTCGCTCGTCGTGGAGGTGGCGGGAATTGAACCCGCGTCCTCAAGAGGTGACCCAGGACTTCTCCGGGTGCAGCTGACTAGGCGTTCTGCTTGACTCCCACCCTCACGTCAGCAAGTGGTGGACGAGCCCAGTTCCAGTAAAGTCCCGCGACAACCCTGGAACCCAGTTGCCGCAGCGAGCCTTCTAAATGAGGCCAGGAACCGGACCGAAGGCGCGTCCGGGCTGACCCTTCGTTAGCTGCTCAGGCAGCCAGAGCGAAGTCAGTGCGATTGGAATCGGCACTTATAGGTTCCCGAGATTCGTTAACGAGATGTCCTCGGATCCTCGACCCGCTTCTCCTGGGACTACCGTCCCGAGTCGAAACCAGTCACCCCCTGTTGAGTTGTACACCGATCGCTGAGCGATCAGCTTTGTAAGCTTACTCGGACCACCTCATGGGCGCCACCGGAGCACCGGATACGCCTGACTCAGAGGGTAGGGTGCCTGCATGGAAAAACCCTTCGTCGACCCCCCAGAGGGTCCCGCTCCCACCGAGCTTCAGATCATCGACCTTGAAGAAGGCACCGGCCCCGAGGCTGCCGCCGGCCGTCAGGTCGCCGTGCACTATGTCGGCGTTGCCTTCTCCACCGGCGAGCAGTTCGACTCCAGCTACGACCGCGGGACTCCGCTCACCTTCCCGCTGGGCGCCGGACGCGTCATCCCCGGCTGGGACAACGGCCTGATCGGCATGAAGGTCGGCGGACGCCGCCGCCTGGAGATCCCCCCGCACCTGGCCTACGGCGATCGTGGCGCCGGTGGCGTCATCAAACCGGGCGAAACCCTGATCTTCGTCTGCGACCTCGTCGGCGTTAAGTAGCCCCACCCCGTCGCCCTTCCCCGAGGCGCTCCCAAAACGTGCAGTTCCTCCCGATATTTCGGGAGGAACTGCCACTTTCGGGAGCGTTTGGCGTTGGTCAGCGTTCGCCGCGGTTGCGGGCGGCGAGTTCGCGCTGGGCGTCGCGGTCGGCGTCGCGGGCGGCGATGGTCTGGCGCTTGTCCCAGTCACGTTTGCCGGTAGCTACAGCTAGCTCCACTTTGGCGTAGCCATCGACGAAATAGATCGCCAACGGCACGATGGTGCGTCCCGACGAGGCCGTCTCGCGGTCGAGTTTGTCGATCTCCTTGCGGTGCAGCAGCAGCTTGCGATTCCGCTTGGTGGCGTGGTTGGTGTAGGTACCAAAGGCGTACTCGGGGATATGCGCGTTGCGCAGCCACACCTCGCCGTCGTCGACGGTGGCGAAGGCATCCACCAGCGAAGCCCGTCCGGCACGCAGCGACTTCACTTCGGTGCCCGTCAACACCATGCCGGCTTCAAAACGATCATGCAGGTGGTAGTCATGGCGCGCTTTGCGATTCTGCGCTACCAGCACCCGGCCTTGGGGTCTGGGCATGACACGACACCTCCTGAGCTTGTGAGAACCGCGCCAGCCTACCAACTACGCCGCGCGTGCGATCTCACAGGTAACGCATCGGGTTGACCCGCGCTCCATTGCGATAGACCTGAAGGTGCAGGTGGCAGCCGGTACTCAGACCGGTCGTGCCGACATAGCCGACGATCTGGCCCTGCTTCACCGACTGTCCGGCATGCACGATGATCTTGGATTGGTGCGCGTAACCGCTGGCCAGGTTCGCTCCGTACATGCGTCCGTAGCTGATGACCGTCCAGTTACCGAACCCGTAGGTGGTCCAGCCGGATTGAACGACTCTGCCGTTGGCCATGGCCCGGATGGGCGTGCCGCAGGATGCGCCGAAATCGGTGCCCCAGTGCATACGCCAGTAATGAAGGATCGGGTGATAACGCATGCCGAATGGAGATCCCGCGGGGGCGTTGACCGGCCTGATGAAGCCGTTGGGATTGGAGTAGTTGGAGCCGTCATTGCGGATCTTCGCCGTGAGCTTGGCTTCCTCTGCCTGGAGCTTGGCGTACTGCTTCTTGTCCGCGTCCAGCTCCTTCTCGGCGGCAGCACGCAGTTTGGCGTTCTCGGTGACCAGGGTGGCCACCTTCGCGCGGGACTGATCGGCCTGGTCGGCGAGCTTCTTGGTCTTGGCCACATTCGCGGCGGCGACCTTGCGCTTGGCGGCCACGGCCTGTTGGGTTGCCACGCGCTGCGCGTGGGCGTCCGCTGCGGCCTGTTCCAGCACGCTCAAGCGTTGGAACTCCGCGGTGGTGGTGTCGAAGATGGTGTCGTTCCACTGCATACGCGAGGCGAGGTCCCGAGGGGTGTCGGCACCGAAAAGCAGGGCCCAACCCTGCAAGCCGGTCTGCTGCTGGTAGGCGTTGCGCACCACCAACCCGATGACATCCTTCTGGTTCGAGACGTCCTGCTGGGCCTTCTGCTCGGCCTCGGCAGCGGCATTGGCAGCGTCGGTTGCCGCCTTCAGCTGCGCCACCAACTCCGCGTCGGCAGCGCGCGCGGCGGCGAGTTGGGTCTCAGCGACGTTCAGATCAGCCTTGGCTTTGGCCAACGCATTCTGTGAGGCAAGCAGCTTTGCTTCGGCCTGCGCCAAGGCCGACTTGTCGGCTTTGACCTCTTTCTTGGCCGACACCATCTGCTTGCGAACCTTGTCGCGAGCATCCTTGAGGTCGTCGGCGTTGGCCGGCGTGATGCCGCCCAGGATCAGGCTGAGCAGCAGTGCGAAAACCACAACACCCAGCGGGGTGGTGGCCAGCGACGTCCGTCTGCGTGGTCGAGGTACGTTCGAGGTGGAGGAAGACACCCGCACGATCCTTTCCAATCAGTCGATTAGACCCGGAGGAACCTCCGGGTCGCGATCAGTGTGGGAATGACCGACAACACGATGGCCACCCCACTGATCATTGCCATGGCTAGGCCGACATGTGTCCAGTCGACCCAGTGCTGGCTTGATAGTTGCGCTTTCACACCGTCCACGATCACAAATTGTTCGAGCGCTGCCAAGGTTGCCGACGCCAAAAGGGCGCCAATCACAGCCGCTACTAGAGACTCCAGCAGGAACGGCAGCATGATGTACCAGTTAGACGCCCCCACCAACCGCATGATGCCGATCTCCCGACGTCGGGCATGGGCAGCCATTCGGATGGTGTTGCTGATTTGGAGTGCTGCTGCCAGCAGCAGCAGCGCACTGGTCCCGATAGTGGCCCACCGCGCCAAGTTCAGCCAGGCGAACAGGGGGTCCAGCAGCTTGTGCAGGTCGTTCACCGACTCCACTCCGGGCATACCTGCCACCGAGGACACCACCCCCTGATATTGCGTGGGGTCTTTCAGCTTCACACGGAAGGAGTCCGACATCATCTCCACCGTCATGGTGGACAACACCGGAGAATCGGCATAGATCTGCTTGAACTCGGCGAAGGCCTCTTCTTTGCTTTCGTAGAAGACCTCTGCCGTTTCGGGATTGGACCGCAGGGTGGCTTCGATGGCCTGCCGTTGGGCCACGGTGGTGCTCTCCCCCGGCGTGCAGTTGTCTGCACTGGCCGGTGATTTGGGCGTACACATGAAAACGCTGATCTCGATCTTGTCGTACCAGCGCCCCTTGAACAGTTCGACCTGCTCGGCCGCCAGCAACCCAATGCCGAACAGCGACAACGACACCCACATCGTCACGATCACGGCGAAGGTCATCGAGGCATTGCGTCGCAGCCCCGACCAGGTCTCAGTCCAGGTGTGCCTCATCGCCGGCTCTCCTTGAGCAGCCTCACACACTCACTGGTAGCCATATACACCCTTGCTCTGGTCGCGGACCAAGTTGCCGTTGGACAACTCGATCACTCGTTTACGCATCTGGTCGACGATGTTGGCGTCGTGGGTGGCCATCACCACCGTGGTGTCGGCTCGGTTGATCCGATCCAACAGCTTCATGATCCCCACGCTGGTTGCGGGATCGAGGTTTCCGGTCGGTTCGTCGCAGATCATGATCGCCGGTCGGTTGACGAAAGCCCGTGCGATGGCGACTCGCTGCTGCTCGCCGCCGGAAAGCTCTTCCGGCAGCCGATCGCCTTTGCCTTCCAAGCCCACAAGTTCCAGCGTCTCCGGCACTACCCGCCGGATCACGGAGCTCGGTTTGCCGATCACTTGCAGGGCGAAAGCGACGTTCTCGTTGACGGTCTTGCCGGGCAACAATCGGAAGTCCTGAAAGACCGTGCCGATCTTGCGCCGCAGCGCGGGCACCTGCCAGCTGTGCAAGCGTCCCAAGTCTTTGCCCGCCACATGGATCCGTCCCGAGGTGGGCAGATACTCGCGCAAGATCAGTCGCATGAAGGTCGACTTGCCGGAGCCGGAGGTGCCCACCAGGAAGGCGAACTCCCCCTTCTCGATCTCCACACTGATCTTGTTCAACGCAGGGCGAGACTGACCGTTGTAGGTCTTGGTGACTTCTTCGAAACGGATCACGATGCAGTGCCTGGCCAGCTAGACAATGGGGGAAGGAATCCTTAACGCAGGCTAAGGACGGCCTTCTTGCAGTGTAGGTGCATCGTCGAACAGGTCAACTCACATCGCTCGGCGTGTTCAGCGCTCCCCTTGCTGTCGACGCCAGCGCACACCCGCGTCGATGAAACCGTCTAGGTCGCCGTCGAAGACCGCGTCCGGGTTGCCCACCTCGTGATTGGTGCGCAGGTCCTTGACCATTTGGTACGGGTGCAAGACATAGGAACGCATCTGCGAGCCCCACGAGTTGCCGCCGTCGCCCTTGAGTTCACGCATCTCAGCCTCTTTCTCGGCGCGCACCCGTTCAAGCAGCCGAGACTGCAACACCCGCAGCGCCGCAGCTTTGTTCTGCAACTGCGACTTCTCGTTCTGACACGAAACCACCAACCCGGTGGGCAAGTGGGTGATGCGCACTGCGGAGTCGGTGGTGTTGACGCTCTGACCACCCGGCCCCGACGATCGGAACACGTCCACACGGATGTCCGCCTCGGGAATGTCAATGTGGTCGGTCTCCTCGGTCACCGGGAGCACATCGACGCCGGCGAAGGACGTCTGGCGACGTCCCTGATTATCGAAGGGGCTGATCCGTACGAGACGATGGGTCCCCTGCTCCACCGAGAGCAACCCGTAGGCGTAGGGCTCTTTGACTGTGAAGGTGGCGGATTTGATGCCCGCCTCCTCGGCGTAGGAGATGTCGTAGACCTCGGTGGCATAGCCGTGACGCTCAGCCCACCGCAAGTACATACGCAACAGCATCGCGGCGAAGTCGGCAGCATCAACGCCCCCAGCTTCGGAGCGGATGGTGACGAGTGCGTCGCGCTGGTCGTATTCGCCCGACAGCAGAGTTCGGATCTCCAGCGCATCGATATCGGCGCCGAGGGCGGCCAACTCCCGCTGGGCTTCGGCCATGGTCTCTGCGTCGGCCTCTTCTTCAGCGAGATCCATCAGCACGCTGAGGTCATCGACCCGACGCCGCAGGTCATCGAGACGGTCCACCTCGGACTGCAGGCGCGAGAGGCGCGAGGTGACCGCTTGAGCATTGTCCTGGTCATCCCACAGGTCGGGCGCAGCGGCAGCCTCGGCCAGGTCCGCGATCAGGGCCTTCTTGGCCGTCGGGTCCAGCACAATTTCGATCGAGCCGAGGGTGCGATCCAAGTCGCTCAACGCCGCTCGCAGGTCTGCCACAGTCACGACGCCCCACTCTACCGGTCTTGGCGATGACCAGTTGCGAACCCTCCTTCGGGCGGCACCATCGGCAAATTCGCGCCATTGTTGAGCATTCCTATCGCGCCATGTCCCCCTTTGGGTGACTGTAAAGTCCCCCCTTGGGGGGACAGAATCGGCATTCATTCCGAGAAACTCACCTAAGGGTCGAGGTTCTTTCGCAAAAGCCTTGCAATGGGTCCGGAGAAGTGCGCTAAAGTACGTACCGAGGCAAGTGGTTCCCCCCGAGCCACAACCCTGAATGAACTCCGGTTCCCCCCGAGCCGGATTAGCTGCCCCCCGGCAGTGCCCGCAGAACGCTCCCGGTTCGTGGCGGGCTCCTTCCCTGTCTGGGGTCCGACAAGCACTTTCACCGCCTTCGTCGCTCACGCGCGGCGCCCACGAGTAGCGGCCCACAGTCACCGGCAGTAGTGAACATTGATCACCGCGATACACCGAGTGGCACCCTCGCAAGCACCCTCCCGGAATGCCAACCATTTGACACCGCCGAAGCGGTCCGGAGAATAGCGCCGCACAACCCACACGAGCGATTTTCGAAAATACTCGAAGCGTCATTCAATCGTCACGCCACGGTCATTTTTGAACACCCCGCTAATGTCGATTTGTTTCGGCAATGCCGATGCCTATTCCATTCCAGGATCCCGCGATCGACCCGCCTGGCCTACCTGCATCTGACTAGGTGTTTTGCTCGCACGGACGGGGTGGAGTTCGGAAACCACAACGGCGAGTCACACCCCACCGGGTATGAGTTCTTGAGAACCCTCATGCTGCACGAGCTGTGCACGAGGAACCGGATTTGGTGCGTTTCAACGGACATCTCCCCTTGCACACGCAGAATCACTGCGGCGACCCGACGGAGTGTCCACAACCTCATCCACAGGCATGGACGGGGGGCTGGGCCTGCCCGATGTGCCGATGCACCCCGTCCGCCCCCTAAGATGTACCGGCGGGGCGCATAGCTCAGTTGGTTAGAGCACCTCCCTTACAAGGAGGGGGTCAGGGGTTCGAGTCCCTTTGCGCCCACCCTGGCGGGCTTGGAGCCCGCGGCGTCGACGCCAGCGGTCCGGTTCACCGATACCTCAGTGCCTTGGCTGTACACGCATGAGTCGCACGATCGGAAGCATCGCGCCCGCGGTCAGCACGGCAATCCCCGCGGCCAGGCCAGCAGAGCCCCCCCCCCCTGACCCAAGAGGGCGCCAATGACTGCCGGACCCACGCCAGTCCCTAGAGCGAGCGAACCGGCTGCCGCAGCCACGGCGAGCACGCCTGCCGGCTGCGACTCGTCGACCCCGGTATCGGCTCGAGCCAGTAGTGCCACATAGGACCACGCACCCTGCTCCACCACCCCGAAGACCCCGACAGCAACCAGAAAGCTGTGCTTCAGCCGAGGGCGCCCCGTGATGTCCACGCCAGAGGGGACTTCCGGGAGTCCCGCGACCAATGCCAGCCCTGCCAATGAACAGCCAGCAAGCAGGGCGAACCCTGCCGTGCCCCCACCCAGCGAGTTGACCAGCGGCACGGCAACGATGAGCACAGCAATCAGGACCGTGCTGAACAGCACCGTCAGGGTCGTCGCCCGGTCCACATCAGGGGTGGCGCTCAGCGCGGCAGAGGCACCAGCGAAGACGAGACCAACCCCCAGACCGGCAACGACATTCGCCCCCAACATCACGCCAGCGACCGGAGCCAGCCAGGAGCACACGAAGCCTGCAGTCGCGATCACCAGACCGATGCGCACCAACCTCACCCGACCAGGACGCGCCGCGCGGCCCGCCACCAGCAACGCCACGATCGCCGTGGTCAACAACTGTGCTGCGGCAATCAGGCCAGCCATCGTCGCCGAGAGCTCGAACTGCGCGCTGAACCCGTCGAGGAGTACCGGCATCACGTTTCCACCGGCATTCCCCAGTGACATGCCCACAGTGAGCGCAATCAGCGCCGCGGCCCCCAGTCGGGTGGTGCCGGTTGCCGACTGCGGCTCCACCAAGATCACGTCTTTCCGCGACACCCGTACGTGTTCCAATGGTGACACCACTGGTTACACTGGGTCAATGAGCGGAAACATGCACATACCCGCAGCACTCAAGGCTGGTGCCGCCGTGGGCGCGGCAGTTGCTGCGGCGGCCTGGGTGTGGCGACATCAAGGCGACATCGTGTCGAGTCGACCGATCAACGAATGGACCTTCACCCACATGAAGGCGATCCTGCCCACTGAGATCATTCCGCGCACAGCACCGGCTCGCGGATTGCCCTTCGGACCACGGCTGCCCGAGGTGCGTTATGCGTTCGATGGGCAGACGCGGTCATTGACCGACCTGCATCGCAGCACCAACACCACGTCCTTTCTCGTGCTTCATCGCGGCCAGATCGTTGCCGAGGAGTACCCGGGAACCTTCGCCAGCCGCACTGCCCGATTCCAGGTGTTCTCGATCACCAAGTCGGTGACCTCGCTACTCATCGGCATAGCCGTGGAGCGCGGCGAGATCGGTTCGATCGACGAACCTGTGAGCGACTATTGCCCGCAACTGCGAGGCACCGGCTACGACGGACCCACCATCGCCCAGCTCCTCAACATGAGTAGTGGTGTCGGCGATGTCGAGGATTGGTCGGTTCCGGATGCGCCGATCATTCAATTCGAGACCGCCGTCACCACCGGAGGATCGGTCTTGAAGGTGATCCGATCGCTTCCGGTCCGGTCGGCTCCTGGCCTCAGCTTCAACTACTCCACGATCGACAGTCACGTGTTGGGTTGGGTGTTGGAAGCGGCCACCGGAATGTCGCTGGCACGCAATGCCGCAACGCGACTGTGGGCACCGCTCGGCGCAGAAACAGACGGCTACTACTTCCTGACCCGCGGGCGTCCTCGTACCGCGTTGGGCGGTGGATCACTGAATGCCACCACTCGAGACCTCGCCCGGATCGGGCAACTCGTAGCCGACGGTGGGCGGGTCGGCGCCGAACAGGTTGTTCCCTCCGAGTGGATCGCGCAGTTCCGAAGCGGCACCGAGCCTCATCTCCACGTCGGCGCGCTCGGGGTCAGCGGGTACCCACACTACGGATACTCCCGACACTGGTGGACGCTCGGAGGGCAACACCGACCCATCACCGGCCTAGGGGTCCATGGCCAATACCTGTGGGTTGATCCCGAGCGCGAGACCGTCATCGTCAAGACCAGTGCGTGGAACAAACCCGACGACGCTGATCGTGATCGCGAAACCGTAGCCGCGCTCCAGGCTGTTGTCGACACCCTCAGTGCGGGATCGGAACGGTAGCGTGACCCCATGCAGCACAGTCCACAAGCGGGCCATCACCCCACGCCGACGCTGACTAGGGACAGCATTGTCGATGCGGCCATTCAGATCGTCGAACAGGAGGGTCCCGACGCACTGACGCTGCGCCGGTTGGGAGCCCAACTCGGCACCAACCACACCGCAGTCCTGCGTCACTTCTCCAACAAAGACCACATCGTGCGTGCACTGGCCGAACGACTCATGGTAGAGGCCCTCAGCGATTTCGCCCCCGGCAACGATTGGCGTCAGACGCTGATCTCTTTGGCACACCAAGTGCGTAGCGCCTGTCTGCGTCACCCCGCGGTAGCAGTACTCGCCGCAGTACGCGTATCGCGTAGCCCGGCCGAGTTCCAGGGCGCCGACACTGTCATCGCCGCGCTGTCGGAGGCAGGACTACGCGACCGGGACGCAGCTTTGGTGTATCGGGCGATCACCGACCTAGCGCTCGCCGCCGGCGCGTTCTCTGCAAGCGTGCTCACCCTTGACGAGGACGCGCGACAGGGCGACCGCGACGCCATGGGACGGGAGTATCTGCTCGCGTCCCCGCGGGCTTATCCCCATCTGGCCGCGGTAGCGCCGTTCCTCGCCGACATCGACGACGACGAGCAATTCGCCATGGCCATCGACCTCATCGTTGCCGGGGTAGCGGCCAAAGCGGCCGCCCTGGCGTCGAACTGAAGCCGCGAGCAGGAACCAACCAGCTGACCGATGGCCCCGCTGGGGATGCCCCGACTCAGCGTCTGGATCCCTTGGGCCGGACCAGCTTCTGAGCCTGCCAGTCCTTGGAGACGTTGGGCGTGTTCGCCAAGGCGAGCCCGGCAGTGAGCGCGGCCTCGGCGAGATCCGACGGCTCCACGTAGCCACCGCGGCCCACCCGCGGAGTCAGCAGCCACAAGAGGCCGCTCGGACTCAAGTCGGTGAGAGCGTCGACCAGGCCATCGGCCACATCGCCGTCCTCTTCACGCCACCACAGCAGAACCACGTCCACTGCCTCGATGGCCTCATAGACGAAGTCCTCTTCGAGGACATCCAGGATCTCGGCACGCAACTCTTCATCGACGTCGGAATCCCAGCCAAGTTCCTGAACCGCCAAACCTGGGACAATCCCCAGCAAGTCCGCGGACGACGCAGCCGCCGTTCCGGGCGCGGTACTCACGCTTATCTCCCCTGCTTCTGTTGCTGACACGAAAAGGTGTTGTTCAGCCTGCCAGATCCAGCCCCATTAGGAAAGACGACGCCCACCCACAGGTCATCGCGAACTGCGGGTGGGCGTACCGGAAAGTGGTACTCAGGAATCACCGCCGACGGCGCCGCTGCTGCCGGCGGTGACGTCGTCCAGGCGATACATCTGGGCTGCCTTCAGCGGCCAGGCCGGATCGACCTCACCGTCAGCGGCGAGCTGCTGGAGCGTCCGCACCGCGATGGAGGGCCCATCAATGCCGAAGAAGCGACGCGCCGCCGCACGGGTGTCGGAGAACCCGAACCCGTCGGCACCCAGCGAGACAAACCGCCCCGGTACCCAGTTCTGGATCTGGTCGGGCACCCCACGCATGTAGTCCGAAACCGCCACCACCGGGCCCGGACGCCCGGACAGCTTCTGCGTGACCCACGGCTGTCGAGCCTCCTGCTCGGGATGACGGAATCGCTGTTGATCCACTGCCAGACCATCGCGGCGCAGTTCGTTCCAACTCGTCACGCTCCAAACATCGGCCACCACACCGAAGTCGCGCTTCAACAACTCCTGAGCCTCCAGAGCCCAGGGAACGGCCACCCCGGACGCCAGCAGCTGGGCGCGTTTCGCATCGGGATTCACACCCTCGAAGCTGCCTTCGGCCAGCAGGTACATACCGCGCAGGATGCCGTCGACATCGACACCCTCAGGCTCGGCGGGCTGCACCATCGGCTCGTTGTAGACCGTCAGGTAGTAGATGACGTCTTCGGGGTTCTCGCCGTACATCCGACGCAACCCATCGGCCATGATGTGCGCGATCTCGTAGGCATAGGCGGGATCGTAAGCCACCACCGACGGGTTGGTTGCCGCCAACTGATGGCTGTGGCCATCCATGTGCTGGGTCCCCTCACCGGTCAGCGTGGTGCGTCCGGCGGTGGCACCGATCAGGAAGCCACGAGCCAACTGGTCAGCGGCGGCCCACAGCGCGTCACCGGTGCGCTGGAAGCCGAACATCGAATAGAACACGTAGATCGGAATCATCGGCACACCGTGAGTGGCATACGAGCTACCCACCGCGGTGAACGCGGCCACCGAGCCGGCCTCGTTGATTCCCATGTGCAGGATCTGGCCCTGCTTGCTCTCGCGGTAGGCCAGCATCAGGTCGTTGTCGACCGGGGTGTAGTTCTGGCCGTGTGGGGAGTAGATCTTCAGCGTCGGGAACAGCGAATCCATCCCGAAGGTGCGCGCCTCGTCCGGGATGATCGGCACTACATGGGAGGCGAACCCCTTGTCGCGCATCAGATCCTTCAGCAAACGCACCCAGGCCATGGTGGTGGCCACCGGTTGATTGCCCGAGCCCTTCTTTGCGACTTCATAGGCCTTGGCATCAGGCAGTGACAACGGCGCGGGATTGGTGCGACGCTCCGGCACCCAGCCTCCCAACGCCCGACGGCGCTCCAACGCGTACTGCACGCGCTCGTCATCGGCGCCGGGGTTCACATACGGCGGCTGGTAGGGGTTCTCCTCCAACACGGCGTCGGTGATGGGCATGTCGAGCCGATCGCGGAACTGCTTGAGATCGTCCAGCGCCAACTTCTTCATCTGATGGGTGGCGTTGCGTCCAGCGAAGTGCGAACCCAGGAAGTAGCCCTTGATGCTGTGAGCCAACACCACCGTCGGAGCCCCGGTGAACGCGGTGGCTGCGGCGTAGGCGGCATAGACCTTGTTGAAGTCGTGGCCACCGCGGGCCAGCTTCCAGATCCGCTCGTCGGACCAATCGGCCACCATCGCAGCCGTGCGCGGATCCCGATTGAAGAAGTGCTCACGGACGTAGGCACCGTCATTGGCCTTGTAGGTCTGGTAGTCGCCATCGGTGGTGACGTTCATCAGATTGACCAAGGCACCATCGGTGTCGGCGGCGAGCAGCGGATCCCAGCCGCGACCCCACACGACTTTGATCACATTCCAGCCGGCCCCGCGGAAGAAGCTCTCCAGCTCCTGCATGATCTTGCCGTTGCCGCGGACCGGTCCGTCCAGGCGCTGCAGATTGCAGTTGACGACGAAGGTCAGGTTGTCCAGACCCTCGTAGGCGGCCAGCTGCAAGGCACCGCGGCTTTCCACCTCATCCATCTCACCGTCACCGAGGAAGGCCCACACCCGCTGTTGGGAAGTGTCCTTGATACCGCGGTTGGCCAGATACTTGTTGAACTGGGCCTGATAGATGGCGTTGATCGGCCCCAGACCCATCGACACCGTCGGGAACTCCCAGAAGCTCGGCATCTGATGCGGGTGCGGATAGGACGGCAGCGCCCGTACCTGTCCGTCAACGAGGTGGCTCTTCTCCTGGCGGAAGCCGTCCAGATCAAGCTCGCTGAGGCGTCCTTCCAGGAAGGCTCGCGAATACATGCCCGGACTGGCGTGGCCTTGGAAGAAGACCTGATCGCCGCCACCGGGATGGTCCTTGCCGCGGAAGAAATGGTTGAAGCCCACCTCGTACAGCGTCGAGGCGGAGGCATAGGTGGAGATGTGACCGCCCACACCCACACCGGGACGCTGGGCGCGATGAACCATGATCGCGGCATTCCAGCGCACCAAACGTCGGAAGCGACGCTCCAGATCCACGTCGCCGGGATAGGCCGGCTCGACGTCGGCGGGAATGGTGTTGACGTAGTCGGTGGCGGTAAGCGCCGGCAAGTCGAGATGCTTGGTGCGCGCCTCTTCCAGCAGCTTGAGCATCACATAGCGTGCGCGGTTCAATCCGTCGGTGTCGACCATGGAATCCAGGGACGCCAACCACTCCGAGGTTTCCTCGGGGTCGGTGTCGGGCAGGTTCGTCGGCAATCCGTTCGGGATCATTTCGACTGAGTCGCGTCGGGCCACGGTGGAGCCTTTCCGGAGGGGGAACGCAGGTCATTGCGTTTGTCAGACCATACTGATTGTGTCTCAACACAACCCTGCAACCGGCCAAACTCATTCCTCGGCACCGCTGGCATCAGCACTTCCTACCCCTAGGATTCGTATCCATGACGACCTTTGCGGACCTCATTGGTGAGGCCGGCGACGCCGGGCCGACGCTGGCGGCGGTGCTGGCGGTGGCGCGCGCGGAGGTCCCCGGAGCCGAGGAGGGCACCAGCTACGGTGTCCCCGCCCTGCTCTACGCCGGCCAGCCTTTGTTGGGCCTCGCTCGCAACGCCAAGGGCTTCGCGCTATACCCGTTCAGCGGCGGCATCCTCGCCGAAATCGGGACCGATCTGTCGGCATTCCGCGTGTCCAAAGGCTCACTCGGCTTCGATCACGGCCAGCAGGTCCCGTCCGAGGTCGTCATCGCGATAGTCCGCGCACGACGAGCCGAGATCGACGAGGGGCACTCATGAATTCCCCCGAACTCAGTACCGAACAGCCGTGGTGGCCCAGTCCCGAAGCGCGACAGACCATCGCTGCGAGGCTGTCGGATGCCGCGGCCGAACTGACCACAGCAGCCATGGCCCGGATCGCCGAGCAGCACCCCTGGTTCAGCGGTCTGGAAGCCGAGCACCGCTCCTGGGTCACCGTGGTGGCCCGCTCGGGTATCGACGGATTCATCCACTGGTTCGGCTCGGGAGGACAGGGTGATCCCGGCGCCCTCTTCGCTGCAGCGCCACGGGCCCTGACCCGGCGCGTCAGCCTGAACCAGACCGTGGACCTGGTGCTCACCACCATCGAGACCGTCGAGGGCCAGATCGCCGACCTGCCTGAGGAACAACAGCTTCCGCTGCGGGTCGGCATTCTGCGCTACTCCCGCGAAGTGGCCTTTGCCGCAGCGCGGGTCTATGCCCGTGCCGCCGAGATCCGCGGAGCTTGGGACGCCCGGCTGGAAGCCATGGTCGTCGATGCCATCGTGCGCGGCGATGCCGACGAATCGGTGGTCTCCCGCGCTTCAACCCTGGGGTGGGTGTCCCCCAGCCCCGGCGTCTGTGTCGTCATCGGTTCGGTGCCGGAGGATCCCGGCTCAGCGGTCGAGGCGATCCGAGCCGCCGCCTCCGGTCGCGGAATGGACCTGCTCGCCGCACCACAGGGTGAGCGTCTGGTCCTGGTGATCGGCACGAGCTGCACCACCGCCGAGGAACTGGTCACCCAAGTCACCGAGTTCGCCGATGAGTTCGGCGAAGGCCAGGTGGTGGTCGGCCCGATCGTCGCCAGCCTCATGGACGCCTCACGCAGCGCTCGGGCGGCCATGTCTGGGCTGCGCGCCGTGCGCGCCTGGCCGGAAGCACCCCGCACGATCGCGGCCGAGCGGCTACTCCCGGAGCGGGCGCTCGCCGGGGACGGGCACGCCCGTCGCGCCCTGGCCGTGGAACTATTCCAGCCATTGGTCGCCGCTGGTGGTGACCTGGTTGCGACGCTGACGGCCTACTTCGCCAACTCCGGGTCCATCGAAGCGACGGCCCGGGAACTGTTCGTGCACGCCAACACGGTGCGCTACCGGTTGCGCCGCGTCGTCGAGGTGACCGGGTATTCACCAACGGACTCTCGCGACGCCTATGCGTTGCGCCTGGCGCTCACGCTCGGGCGCCTCCTAACCTGACGAAAGTAACAACAAGCTCGCCGGGAAGGCCACCCACAGTCCAGGCCTTTTGTAGGTTTCCCACAAACTACGACTACTGATTTTCGTCGCGTCCGACGCCACGTACCGCCCCGAAATTCGACAGGGTTGAGCCGTGCTCGCAATCGTTGCGCCCGGTCAGGGTGCCCAGACCCCTGGCTTCCTCGCTCCGTGGTTGACCGAGTCTCGCTTCGCAGATCGCCTCAACTGGCTATCCACGGTTGCCGAACTCGATCTCACCCACTTCGGAACACAAGCCGATGCCGAGACCATTCGCGATACCGCTATCGCCCAACCCCTTCTGGTGGCGGCCGGCCTGCTGACTGCTTTGGAACTGTTTCCGCATCCTGCCGACGGCTTCCAGCGAACCGGCGTGGTCGCCGGCCATAGTGTCGGCGAAATCACTGCTGCCGCCGCTGTCGGCGTCCTCAGCGCTGAGCAGGCGATGGTCCTGGTGCGCGAGCGTGGACGCCAGATGGCCGCAGCCAGCGCCGCGCGACCCACCTCGATGATGGCTGTCGTCGGCGGCGACACCGCCGAGGTTCTCGCCGCGATCGAGGCCCAGGGCCTGACCGCGGCCAACAACAACGGCAGCGGACAGATCGTGGCCGCCGGCACCGTGGAGCAACTCGCCGGGTTACAGGCCAATCCCCCTGCTCGCGCCCGACTGATCCAGCTTTCCGTGGCCGGTGCCTTCCACACCGTGCACATGGAGCCCGCGGTGGCCCACCTGGACCGACTGGCTCGCGCCATCACCACCCAGGATCCGCGCACCCGCCTGTTGTCCAACGCTGACGGCCAAGTCGTCCAATCCGGCAGCGAGTACCTCAAGCGTCTGGTGAAGCAGGTAGCCAACCCGGTGCGTTGGGATCTGTGCATGCAGACGATGGCTGACCTGGGTATCACCGGCCTGTTGGAACTGCCGCCGGCCGGCACCCTGACCGGAATCGCCAAGCGCAATCTCAAGGGTGTGGAACTGTTCAGCCTCAACACTCCCGACCAGATCCCGGCCGCCCAGGAGTTCGTCGCCAAGCACGGTGACGACGCCTCTGTCAGCCTGCAGAACGCCACACCGTCCTGGATGCTGGTGGTTTCCCCCGGCAAGGGCGAGTTCCGAGCCCACGAGGGCATCGACGTCGGTGTTCGTCTCGACGCCGGGGACGCCATTGGAACCGTGACGACCCCGCGCGACACCATTACGGTGGGCTTGTCCCACCCCGGAACGATCACCGAATGGTTGGTGGAGGACGGCGATCCAGTTGCCCCCGGCCAGCCCCTGATTCGGTTCTACCCAGTCCACGACTCTTCGGGAGCCCTTTCATGACGCTCAAAGCCAGCACCGGCGCGCCCTTCGCCCGCATCTACTCGGTCGGTTCGGCCACTCCGTCGCGAGTGATCGACAACGAGTACCTGTGCCAGTTCATCGATTCTTCCGATGAGTGGATCACGCAACGCACCGGCATCTCGGAGCGCCGCTGGGTCGCCGAGGACGAGAACATCGAAACCCTGTCGGTCGCAGCGGCCACCAGCGCCCTGGATCGTTCCGGCGTCGCCCGCGATCAGATCGATGCGGTCATCGTGGCCACGATCTCGCACTACTACCAGACCCCGGCGTTGGCCCCGAAGCTGGCAGGCCTGCTCGGTCTCGGCGATGTGGCCGCCTACGACATCTCTGCGGCCTGCGCAGGCTTCAGCTATGCCGTCGCGCAGGCTGAAGCCCTGGTGCGCGGCGGCCAGGCCCACTACGTGCTCGTCGTGGCCGGTGAGACCATCTCTGATATCACCGATCTCACCGATCGCGGTACGGCCTTCCTCTTCGGTGATGGCGCCGGCGCAGTCGTGGTCGGCCCCAGCCAGACCAACGGAATCGGTCCGGTGGTCTGGGGATCCGACGGCGACCAGTACGACGCAATCTGGATGGACCAGGGCATCGCCGACGCGGTCGCGTCCGGTACCTTCCCCACCATCCGCATGGACGGGCAGGCCGTATTCAAGTGGGCCACCAGCTACATCGCCCAAGCCACCCGCCGCTGTCTGGACGAAGCCGGGATCACCCCCGATGAGCTGGATGTGTTCATCCCCCATCAGGCCAACAACCGAATCACCGACACCCTGTTGCGCTACCTCAAGCTGCCTGAGCACGTCGTGGTCGCACGCACTATCAAGACGCTGGGCAACAACTCAGCAGCCACCATTCCGATGGCGATGGACGCCCTGCTGAGCAGCGGCGAGGCCACCTCCGGTCAGACCGCGTTGATCATCGGATTCGGCGCCGGCCTGGTCTACTCCGGCCAAGTCATCACCCTGCCCTGATTTTCCGGCATCGCCGGTGAGCAGCACCCAAGAAGAAATGAAGGAGAACCCAATGGCCACCACTGAAGAAATCCGCGTTCAGCTCGCCGAGCTGGTCAACGAGGTTGCCGGCGTCCCGGTTGAGGATGTTCAACTGGACAAGTCTTTCGTCGATGATCTCGACGTGGACAGCCTGGCGATGGTCGAGATCCTCGTCGGCTGCGACGAGAAGTTCGGCGTCACCATTCCTGACGAGGAGTCCAAGAACCTCAAGACCGTGGGCGACGCCGTTGCCTACATCGAAGCTCACAGCTGACCCACCCCTGCGTGGCGGGCTTGTCGAGACCATCGTTGGGGATCGACAAGCTCCAGCAGCACCTTCGGCCGACCAGCCCCGGCCGAGACTTCCTTACCCGGCCCTGCCCTGAAACGCCGGAACCAACCTCTACCTCCATCGGAGCACCATGACTGAGATCGTGATCACTGGAATGGGAGCCACCACACCCCTGGGTGGCGACCTGGCCTCGACGTGGGCGGGCATGCTGGCCGGCCGCTCCGGCGTCAGCCGACTCACCGACGAGTGGGTCGATGAGCTCCCGGTGAAGATCGCAGCCCGCGCCGCGGTCGATCCCGCCGAGATCATCGACCGGGTCAAGGCACGGCGTTTGGATCGCTCCACCCAGTTGGCACTCGTCGCGGCGCAGGAGGCCTGGACCGATGCCGGCTTCGAGTGGGACGCCGAGGACAGCGGCCAGGTCGACTCCAACACCCTGCTGGTCTCCCTGGCCAGCGGAATCGGCGGCCTGCATTCTCTGCTGAACAACTGGGACAACCACCGTGACAAGGGCTACCGACGGGTCAGCCCGTTCACAATTCCGATGCTGATGGCTAATGCTCCGGCCTCCAATGTCGGCATTCAGATTCACGCCAAGGCCGGGATTCACGCGCCGGTCTCGGCGTGCGCCTCCTCCAATGAGGCCATTTCGTTGGCGATCGACCAGATTCGTCTGGGCCGCGCCGAAGTCGCTGTCGTCGGCGGTACCGAGTCGACCATCCACCCGCTGCCGCTGGCCGCATTCGGGCAGATGCAGGCACTCAGCCGCCGCAATGACGAGCCAGAGCGTGCGTCCCGGCCCTGGGACAAGGGTCGCGATGGATTCGTGATGGGTGAGGGCGCTGCAGTCATGGTGATCGAAACCCTCGAACACGCCCAGGCCCGCGGCGCCAAGATCTACGGCACCCTGGCCGGCTCGGGTATCAGCGCCGACAGCTTCGACATGGTGCTGCCCGACCCCAGCGGCGCCGGTCAAGGCGCTGCCATGACCAAGGCGCTGCGAAATGCGTCCCTGACGCCTGCCGACATCAACCACGTCAACGCCCACGGCACCTCGACGCCGCAGGGCGACATCACCGAGGCGAACTCCGTGCGAGCCGCCTTCGGCGCAGACACCGATCACGTGGTGGTGACCTCCACCAAGTCGATGACCGGACACCTCTTGGGCGGCGCCGGTGCACTGGAAACCATCGCCACGGTGATGGCCCTGCACGACCGCGTGGTTCCGCCGACCATCAATCTGGAGGACCCCGAGGACGGCCTGCCGATCGATGTTGCAGCGAACACAGCTCGCCCGTTGCCGGACGGCGATCTCGCCGCGCTGAACAACTCCTTCGGTTTCGGCGGGGCCAATGTGGCCGTCGCCGTCACCAACGCAAACCAGACCCGCTGAGGGCCGTCGCGGCTGCCGCCGTGGTTCGAGTCTGAGGAGCTACGGCGCGATCAGCCGACGTGCAGCCAGCGCACCGGTGCGCCTTCGGCGGCCTGCCGGAACGTTTCCAGTTCGCTGTCCCAGTCGGTGCCCAGCAGGGCGTAGATCGACTCGCTGAGTGGCTTTCGACCCAAGGCGTCGGCAAGGACAGCCTGCTTGAGCCGTTCCTCGTGAATGAGGATGTCGCCGTGCGGACCCATGGTGGCTGAAAAAACGCCGAGTCGTGGCGTGAAAGCCCATCGGGTACCTTCGCCGCCGGGCACTGCTTCCTCGGTGACCTCGAAGCGAACCCGTTCGCAACTGCGCAGCGCGCTCGCGAGGTCGGCACCGGTACCGACCGGGCCGGTCCAGGAGTAGTCGGCACGCAAGGTGCGGTGTTCGGCGAGTTGCCAGGTCCAGTCGAGTTCGATGCGGTGGCCGAGAACGGCGCCGACCGCCCACTCCAGGTGTGGGCGCAGCGCAACAGGCGCGGAGTGAATCGTCATGATCCCGCGCGTGTTATTCATGGTGTCCCCCGATCCGGTTGAGATTTGCCTTCCCCAGCGATCTCTTCCGTTATCGGTTGTGGCCATTGTGCCCTAGCCGACGGGCCTCGGCTACCCCGACTCGCCCGCGACCGGTCGCGACTCAGGGCCAGCGGGCGGCCAGCGACGCCACGGCCAGGGCTGCCAGCACTGCGAAGAACAGTGCATACCCGGCGTAGGCCTCCGTGACCTCGCGAGACTCTTTGACGTAGCCAACCTGGTGGGCGATGGAGCTGTAGACCTCTTTCAGCTTGCTGGAGGCATCTGCGGTGAACATCTCACCTCCGGAGGCCCGAGCAATCTTGGACAGTTCCTGATAATCGACCTGCACCTGCTGTCGCTGACCATCGATCTCGATATAGCCGTGCGACGTCCCGTAGGCGATGGTGTAGATCGGCACGCCCTGCTTCTTGGCCTCCTCGGCCGCCGGCAAGCTGGGACGCCCCGAATTCGTCGATCCATCGCTAAGCAGGACGATCGCCGCGCGTGCCGGATCATCGGGATGATTGGGGTCGATGGGAGCTTGCGCTACCGCATCCAGCGAGGAGTAGATGCCGTCGCCGATGGCAGTCGATGGCGCCACTTCCAGATTGGCAATAGCGGCCTTGACCTGGGCACGATCAGTGGTGGGCGGAACCACGACCGCCGCTGCCCCGGCGAACCGAACCAGCGCCACGTTGAAGCCGCTGGGCAGAATGTCGATGAACTCAGTGGCTGCGGCTTTCGCCGCGTCCAGGCGGTTGGGATCGACATCCTCGGCAATCATCGAGCGTGACACATCCAGGGTGACCACCACCGTGGCGCGATCGCGCGGCACATCGACTTCGCCACTGGGTTGGGCGAAGGCGACGGTGAGCGCAGCAAGCGACAGCAGTGCGAACACCACGGCCAGATGTCGTTTCCAGGCCTGCTGTTTGGGCAGCACCCGCTCCAGGCCGACGATCGTGCTTCCTTGGTGGGCCTTGCGGCGACGGCGCCACAGCAGCAGCGCATACAGCCCGATCAGGCCCACGATGATCAGCAACCACCACAGCCGCTCCGGTCTGAGGAATCCATCGGGAATCACGGCCACCTCGCTCCCAGCGACACGGCAGCCAGCGCCGCGATGACGGCGAAGGCCAAACCGTAGCCCGCCCATTGGGCGGTCACTTCCTGTTTCTTCGGCACCTGGCCGACTTCACTGCGAATGTTCTCGTAGACCCGCTGCAGTTGGCTCAGATCTTCCGCGGAGAAGGCCCGACCCTTGGTCATGGTCGCGATCTGATCGAGCAGTTCGCGGTCCGGCGGAACCCGTTCCCGCTTGCCGTCAAGGTCGACATAGCCGTTGTCGGTTCCGTAGGCGATCGTGTAAACCGGCACGCCGGCTTTGGCGGCGGCCGCCGCCGCCTGCACGGGCGCCCGTCCCGCAGTGTTCTGTCCGTCGCTCAGCAACACGATTGCGCCGGGAGCCGGCGATTTGTCACCGGCGTCGCCCTGAGGTGCCATTTGGAGAGCGGCCAGCGAGACATAGATCGCCTCACCAATGGCGGTCGAGTCCTGCAGCTTCAGCGTGTTGATCGACTGTTTGGCCTGGGAGCGATCGGTTGTCGGCGACAGCCGCACCGCCGGATTCCCCGACAGGCTAACCACGGCGACATTGAACTTTTTGGGCAGTTCATCGAGGAAGGTACTGGCGGCGGTCTTCTCGGCGTCCAAACGATTGGGTTTGACGTCGGTGGCGGCCATCGACTGGGAGGTGTCCACCACCATCACCACGGTGGCCCGCTCCCGCGGCACCATCTCAATGCCCTGCGGGCGCGCCCAGGCGATGCTCAAGGCGATCAACGACAGCAGCGACAGCGCAACGGCGAGGTGGCGACGCCATTGGGACTGCTTGGGCGCCACCCGGCCCAGCAAGGTGGTGTTGGTGTAGCGCATTCCCACGCGATGCTTGCGCTTCAGCGCGAAGATGTAGACCGCGATCAGCAACGGCACCAGCAGCAGAATCCACAGCCGTGACGGGTCCTCGAAGTTCAACAGACCGAACATCAGCGGGTCACTCCGGCCGGAGGCTGGTGCAACGCGCTGGCAGTACGACGGTAGGCCAGCACGAAACGGGCGATGTCATGGACCCAGTCTGAATCGGTACGCAACTGGATATGTGCTGCGCCCGCTCGACGCAGCGCAACCCGGATCCGTTCCCGCTGCGCAGCGGTCGCCGCATTCATGCGTTCCCGCGCGGCAGCATCGGAGGTATTCACGTAGCGGGAGAAGTCGGTCTCCGGATCGCGGATCAACAGATCGCCCACATCGGGGAAGTCGATCTCGTGGGCATCCACGACCTCAACGGCCAGCACCTGGTTGCGCAGCGACAGCTGCCGAATCGGGCGCTCCCAATCCGGGGGAACCTCGGGATCCAACTCGTAATCGCCCGGCGTCAGGAAGTCCGAGACCACCAACCGCATGCCGCGGCGCTGCTCGCTGCGGGCCAGCCGCTGAATACCGGTCGCCAACGAGAACGGCCCCCGGGCATGGTCGGGCACGATCGGCTCGATGAGCATGCGACGCAACAGGCCATACAAGGCGGTGCGTCCGGATCTGGCCGGGAGTCGTTTGATTTCCTCAGGACGCATCACCAGACCACCGAAGCGGTCCCCCATGCGCTGGCTGAGAAAACCGACGGTCGCCACCGCAGCGATCCCCAGGTCCCGTTTGGTGACTCCGGCAGTACCCCAATTCATGCTGGGAGTGACGTCCAATAGTGCCCAGATCTCGAGCTCACGATCGGCGATGGTGTCGCGCACGTGAGGCACCTGGGTGCGAGCGGTCACCGCCCAGTCGATCTTGCGAACATCGTCCTGGCCGGGCACATACTCGCGGGCGTCGTTGGTTTCCGAGCCGGCGCCGGGAAGCAGCCCTTGATGGTCGCCGTGCAGGAAGCCGTCCAGCCGTCGCACTACGGTCAGTTCCAGCCGCCGCAGGGCCGCCTCGGGCGCCAACTTGCTCAGAGGCAGGGTTGCGCCCGTCGGCGCCTGAACGACCGAAGACACCGCCCCCAGGTCGGCCGAGGGAGGTGCGAAGTTGGGGGCCTGTTTCGCCAAAGGTCAGCCCTGCGGCTGGTAGCGGTGCTGGGTGGTGGCGGCCTGACGCTGTTGGGTGTTCCACACCGGCGTGGGCGGCGGAACCATCGCCAGGATGCGTTCGATCACCTGAGCGGAGCTGATGTTGTCGGCGACGGCGTCGAATCCCAGCACCACACGGTGACTCATGACGTCCTTGGCTACGGCCTGAACATCGGTGGGCAGCACATAGTCACGTCCGTGGATCAGTGCCAGGGCGCGCGCCGCAGCAACCAGGCCGAGCGTGGCGCGTGGGCTGGCGCCGATCTGGATGACAGAGGTGAGATCGGGCATGCCGAACTCTTCGGGGGTACGCGTGGCCAGCACCAGCCGCACCACATATTCGGCGACCAGGTTGTGCACGAACACATTGCTGGCCATGTCTTGGAGTTGGCGCACCATCTCGGGGTTGAGAACCGGGTTCGACGTGGGAGGATGCACGCTCATTCGGCGAAGAATCTCGAACTCCTCATTGCCCCGAGGGTAGGGAACGTCCACCTTGAGCAGGAACCGGTCGCGTTGCGCCTCGGGTAGCGGGTACACACCCTCGGATTCGATCGGGTTCTGGGTGGCGATGACGATGAACGGCTGCGGGACGGGGTAAGTGTCTCCGCCGATCGACACCTGCTGCTCGGCCATCAGTTCCAGCATCGCCGACTGCACCTTGGCCGGTGCGCGGTTGATCTCGTCGGCCAGCACGAAGTTGACGAAGACGGGGCCCAGGGCGATATCGAACTTCTCCTGGCTTGCCGAATAGATCCGGGTGCCGACGATGTCTGAGGGAACCAGATCAGGGGTGAATTGGATGCGGGAGAACTTGCCGCCCACGACGGTCGCAAAGCTGCGCACCGCAAGGGTCTTGGCGACACCAGGCACACCTTCGAGCAGGCAGTGGCCTTTGGCCAGCAGCGCGACCATGAGCTGTTCGACCATGTGCTCCTGGCCGACGATGACCCGCTGCACCTGTTCGATCGCCTGACCCAACAATCGGGCTGCAGCGGCGGTGTCAGGCGCCGTCGACGGGGTGGTGCCCGGCGCCAGGGGCGTTACGGGTTCGCTGCTCGGATTAGTCACCGGGACACTCCTGATACTCACTGATGTTGTTACCGCAGGCGCCGCCCACGATACCGGGTGAATCCAGCATTTCGGTGTGAGCGTGCAGGCCAGGGTCGAGGATCGGCGCAAGTTGGGCTGTTACGGCACAATGGTGACGCCCGGTCAGGCTGCAACGATGGGATGAGATGAGCGAACCGACTTCCGGCGAGCCGTTGCGTCTGTCTCCGCTGCTGCCCTCCGACCCACCGAAGGTCGGCGACTTCTGGCTGGACGCGCGGCTGACCGCTGCGCCGTCCGGGGTGGCGTTCATCGGTCACGACGACGACAACACCTCGGTGATGGTCATTCTGCTGTCCGAAGGGGCCGCTGCCGACGCCGGCGCCCGGGATCGTTTCGCGGGCACCATCAACAAGCTGCACATCGACACCGTCATCGCCCGCGGCGGGCTCGGCCAGGACGAGGGCCGGCTCAGCAGTCGGTTCCGCCCGGAGGATGACGATCCGGTGATCGGTGATGACACCCCGTCAACTCCGTGGGCGGCGCTGACCTACGACGCCTCGCCGCAATCGTTGGCCGAGGCCAACCGGATCCTCTCCGAGGTCGACCTGTCTTTGCTGGGGCCACAGGGCACCCCGGCGGGTCCGGATTACCGCCTGCATTGGATCGACTGGTCCAGACCCGGCATCGCCAAGGTGTGGCCGCTGCCGTGGCCCGGGCGATACGACCGATCCGGCTGGGTATCCATTCTGGTGTCGTGGCTGTTGATGCTTCTGTTGGCAGCACTGGCGATCCTGATCGCGATTCTGATCTTCCAGAACTCCTCCACCGAGCAGCCCCCGCCACCGGTTCCCACCACGCCGCCGCCGTCGGCATCCTCCTCGCCGCAGTCGGCGTCTCCCTCCCCGCAGTCGGCCTCGCCGTCGCCGAGGTCGGCTTCACCCTCGCCGGGTACCCCCACCCCGTCGCCGTCGAAGGGATCCGGATCGCCCTCGCCACAGACCGGCTCACCTTCGCCGCGACCCGGCAGCGCCTCACCCAGCGGAGTGGGCTCCCCCACACCGAATTCGAAGCTGTGAGTATTCCCCGCTTGATCGCCACCGACCTGGACGGCACCTTTCTGCGTCCGGACGGCACCGTGTCGGCGGTGAATGCCGCCGCGGCGGCCAAAGCGGCTGAGCGTGGCATTCCGTTTGTGATCGCCACCGGCCGTCCGGCCCGCTGGCTCGGGGTTCTAGACGGGTTGATGACCGCCCACGCGCAGGTGATCGTCAGCAATGGCGGCGCCGTTGTCGATCTTGCGACCCGCCGAGCACTGCAGCAATTCCCGATGACACCAGCGGTGGTGATGACCGTGGCCGAGCAATTGCGCCAAGCGATCCCCGGCACGACCTTCGGGGTGGAAACGGCTGAGGGCTTCGGCTGCGAACCGACCTCACCGTCGCGGCAGCGTGATGAGCCGGGCCATCTGATCGGCGAGCTGCCGGACCTCATCGCAGAACTGGGCGGTGTGATCAAGATGCTCGGATTCCATCCCGAGGTGCGTTCCGAACCGCTGACGAACCTCGCAGCCGCTGTAGTGGGCGAGCAGTTGACGCTGACTCATGCCTCGGTTCGTCAGAGCTACGGCATGATCGAACTCACCGCACCGGGCATTTCCAAGGCGAGCACCCTGGCTTTGCTGTGTGACGAACTGGGCATCGAGGCCGAGGATGTGATCGCGTTCGGCGACATGCCCAACGATGCCGAGATGCTGGCCTGGGCTGGTCGCGGCTATGTGGTCGCCAACGGCCACAACTCAATGAAGGGTTGTGGCTTCACCGAAGTCGCCAGCAACAATGACGACGGCGTCGGACGAACCATTCTGGAGCTGCTGTAGCTCGTGCGGCTCCGGTGTGACTCAGCCGTCCAGCCGGGCGAAGGACACTGTGTGGATGACCAGTTCCTCGGCATCGTCGCATTCGTCGAGATCGATTCGGGCGCTGATGGCCCAGTCGTGGTTGCCAGCGGGGTCGGCAATGATCTGGCGTACCTGCCATTCGCGCCCGTGCGCTTCAATGACCAGGAGGGCCGGGCCCCGCGCGTCGGCGTCGGTTCTGATCTCGTCGTGCTCGTCCCAGTAGTCGCCCAAGGCGCGATCCCAGTCCGAGCGTGTCAGCGCGCCGGCACCGGATTCCAGTCGGGCAAGCGCGTCGACATCGTCGGCGGCGGCGAGCTCCACCCGGCGGAACAGCGCGTTGCGCACCATCACACGGAAGGCACGCGCATTGCCGGTGACAGTGTGATTCGGCGGGGTGGGTTCGGTCAGGTCGGTGCTAACGCCGGCCAGCCCGGTGAGCGCGGCCCATTCGTCCAACAAGGAACTGTCGGTAAGCCTGGTGACCTGACCGAGCCACTCGATGAGGTCTTCCAGTTCTTCGGTGCGAGCTGCCTCCGGCACGGTCTGGCGCAGCGCCCGATAGGCGTCCGACAGGTACCGCAACAGCAGGCCTTCGCTGCGTTGCAGTTTGTAGAAGGCCACATACTCGGCGAAGGTCATGACCCTCTCGAACTGGTCGCGCACCACTGACTTGGGGCTCACCGGGCTTTCGGCCAGCCACGGGTGCTGCACGAGTTCGCGGCTGTGGACGTCGTGCAGCAACTCGGCCAGCGGCTGTGGCCAACTGACGTCTTCCAAGATCTCTTGGCGTTCTTCGTAGTCGTAGCCGTCTGCTTTCAGTTCGGCGACCGTCTCGCCGCGGGCTTTGAACTGCTGGGCCAGCAGGATCACCTTGGGGTCCTCCAGCGTGGCCTCGATGACGCTGACCACGTCCAGGGCGTAGCTGGGTGCGGCCTGGTCCAACTCGCCGATCGCCGACAGTGCGAAGGCGCTCAGCGGCTGATTGAGTGCGAAGTCGTGCTGGAGGTCCACCGCCAAGGCGTAGCGGCGTCCGCCCGGCGTCGGCTCCGGCAGCCGAGTGACCACGCCGGAGCGGATCAGTGAGCGGCCCATGGCCGCGGCGCGGCGGATCAGGCGTCGGCGCACCGCGGGATCGGTGGTGCAGGAGTCGATGAGGGTGATGAAGGCGGTGCCGGTGTCCTCGTCGCGCTGCAACAGGTTGAGCAGCAGGGAGTGAGTTACGCGCATCCGTGCCCGGAGCAGTTCCGGGGTGGACTCGATCAGTTTGGTGAAGGAGGCCTCGGTGTAGTTGATGAAACCCTCCGGGGGCTTCTTGCGGCGCACACTCTTGAGCTTCTTGGCGTCGTCGGCGAACTTGGCTGCGATGCGCACATTCTCGACTTCGTGGTCGGGGGCCTGAGCCACCACATAGCCGACCGTGTCGAAGCCCGGACGGCCAGCCCGTCCGGAGATCTGATGGAACTCGCGACTGCTGAGCAGTCGACCGCGGCGTCCGTCGAACTTGGTGAGCGCGGCGAAGAGCACCGTGCGAATCGGCACATTGATCCCTACTCCGAGGGTGTCGGTGCCGCAGATGACGGTGAGGAGCCCGCGCTGAGCCAGGGTTTCGACGAGCCGTCGGTAGCGCGGCAGCATGCCGGCATGGTGCACCGCGATTCCGGCATGAAGCAGTGTCGAGAGGGTCTTGCCGAAGCCGCCGGCGAACCGGAAACCGCGCAAGGCCTCGACCAGTGCGGCGCGATGGCGGCGATCCACGATGCCCGAGCTGAGCAGTGATTGGGCTCGATCCACTGCTTGGGACTGGGTGGCGTGCACGACGTACACCGGCGCCTGCTGATCGCTGATCAGGCTCTGGATGGTTTCGTGAATCGGCGTAGTGGCCCACGAGTAGACCAGCGGCACCGGTCGCACGGCGTCGCTGATCGCCGCACTCGCACGCCCGGTGGCCCGGTGGAGTTCCTCGCCGAGTTGGCGGACATCTCCCAGCGTGGCCGACATGATGACGAACTGGGCCTGCGGGAGTTCCACCAAGGGCACCTGCCAGGCCCAGCCCCGATCCCGGTCGGCAATGAAGTGGAACTCATCCATCACCACCTGATCGACTGCGGCGCTACGGCCCTCACGCAGCGCGATGTTGGCCAGGATCTCAGCGGTGCAGCACACGATGGGGGCATCGGCATTGACCGACGCGTCGCCGGTGACCATGCCGACATTGTGGGCGCCGAAGATGCCACACAGGGCGAAGAACTTCTCGCTGACCAGCGCCTTGATCGGTGCGGTGTAGTAGCTGCGCCCGCCCTGGGCGAGAGTCGCGAAGTGTGCTGCGGTGGCGATCAGCGATTTTCCGGACCCGGTCGGGGTCGTGACGATGACATTGGAGCCGGTGAGGATCTCCAAAATGGCCTCTTCTTGGTGCGGATACAGGCTGATGCCGTCCGCACCGGCGGCGTCGACCACAGCGGAGTACAGGGCATCAGGGTCAGCGTCGGCGGGCACGCCAGCAGAGAGTCTCATCGCGCCCATCGTCTCACCCCGGGCCGGCCCGAGAACCCGCCGGAGCTCCTGGCGAAACAGCGATGGCCTAAGAGGCTGCCGTATCGCTGAAGGCGGTCTTGGGCACGAACAACAGGGCCACCGCGGCAGCCAGTGCGGTCAGGCCACAGACCGTCCACACGGTCACATAGCCGCTGAAGGATCCCGCCGTCTGGGCTGCGCTGCCATCGGCATGGGTGGCCAGCGCGATGCCGAACACCGCCGAGGCCACTGCCCCGCCGACAGTCTTCACCGAGTTCGTCAGCCCGGTGGCCACGCCGGTTTGTCCCAGCGGTGCAGCAGCGGCCGCCGCGGCCGGCAGTGCGGCAACCAGCGCCCCCGACCCCAGACCGGCGATGACCATGTTGGTCAACGTCTGCACATAGGTGTCGTGAAGCGGCAGGAACAGCAGATAGCCGATCGCCACCATGGCACTGGCACCGACCAGCGCCCAGCGCGGCGTGACGAATTTGGTGATCACCGGCAGCGCGAGTGCCCCCACGACCAGCGACAGCACGTAGACGCCGATCAGAATCGACGTCTGCCCGCTGCTCACCCCCAGGCCGTAGCCGTAGATGGTTGGATCAGTGCGCGCGAAGGTGGACAGCGGTGCTTGGGCTCCGAGGACGCTCACGCCGAACAGGCCGGCAGTGAGGAATACCGGCCACAGCGCAGGCTGGACGAACATGCGGACGTCGACCACGGGGTCGTCGTTGCGCAGCTCCCACATCACGAAGGGGATGAACATCAGCAGGCCCACAACGATCACCAGCCACGGCATCACGCTAGATGCACCCTGGATGCGAAGCAGGAACAGCCCGCCGGTGAAGGCCAACAAGGCGACCGCCACCAGGAGCAGACCCGCCACGTCGAAGGTGCCGCCATGCAGGTCGGGCGATTCCTTCACTCCGAACAGGATGACGAAGAAACACGCGGCCACCGCGATCGCGGGAATCCACAGGATGTACGGCAGCGGGATGACTTCGATGAGCTGGCCGGACGCCAGGGCTGCCAGGATCACCCCGATTTCCAGCGAGCCGACCAACAGACCCGCAGCGCGCCGGGTGAGCACGGCGGGGTGCCCGGTGGAACGGGCCCGGGAGTAGATGAGCGCAGTTTCCAAGGGAAGCCACACGATATAGAAGCCCTGCAGCGACCAAGCGACCAGGAACAACCAGAAGTTCCCGGTCAGCGGCATCGCGATGCTCGCGACCGCCGTCAAGGCAGTGGAGACCAGCAACATGCGCCGGTGGCCGATCATGTCGCCGAGTTTGGCGAAGGCCGGGATGACGATGGCGGCCACCATGGCCTGGCCACCTTCGAGCCAGTTCACATCGGCGTCCGGAACCCCGAAATGGCGTGCAATATCGGTCAGCAGCGGGGTGTAGAAGCCTTGGATCACGCCACTGGTCAGCTCGACGAAGACCAGAAAACCGACCACTGCACCCAGCGCTCCGAAACGGATCTTGCCGGCGTCCACCGCCACGGGTTCACTCATGAGTCACTCCTGCCAGTCCGAGCATCAGTGCTCGATAGAACCGTTCACCGCGCCGCAGCGCATCGATACTGACCCGCTCATCGACTCCGTGGATGCTGGCACGCTGTGCTGCGTCCATCTGGAGCGGGGCGAAGCGATAGACGTCGGCCACGAACCGGTGCCAGTGCCGACCATCGGTGGCTGCCATCGTCAGATACGGCAGCGTTGCCACGCCTGGGTAGCTCGCTTCGACGGCGTCGGTGATCAGCTTCCAGGCCGCATTGGTGGTGCTCGCCTCGGGGGTGGGCTCGTCACCTTCCACCAGTCGCACGATCACCTCGGAATCTGCGATGACTCGCCGCAGCCGAGCCATCACACTAGCGGTGCTCTCGCCGATATTGATGCGAATGTTCAGCGTGGCCGAGGCCGACGACGGCAGCACATTGGAACTGCTGCCGCCATCGAGCATGGTGGGGGCCAGCGTGGTACGCACCATGGCGGTGGCTTCATTGCCTGCGAGCGGCAGCGCCCGTGCACTGATCACCGGCGCGCGTCCCACCAGTCGGTAGGCGGCGGCGTAGCGCGGCTCGGCATGGTCTGCGATGGCGCCGAAGAGTTGACTCACCGTGCGTGGGGTGTGCGGCGGGAACGGATTGCGGTTGAGTTTGGCGACCGCCTTGGCGATGCGTCCGACCGCGGTGAGGCCCGAGGGTGCCGAGGCGTGACCGCCGGTGCCGGACGTGCTCAGTTCCACGGTCATCACGCCTTTTTCGGCCAGACCCACCATGGCGAACCAGCCCGGGACACCCCGGAACGGAATCTGGGTGATTGCGCCGCCTTCGTCGATCACGAAGGCTGGACGCACGCCGCGCTCCCGCAGCGTCTCGGCGATCAGCCGGGCGGCGTGCCCATGATCTTCTTCGTCGCCTCCCAGGCACAGCAACACCCGCATCGGGGGCGCCCAGTCCTGGGCCAGCAGGTTCTCCACCGACTCCAGCAGGGTGCACAGCGCCCCTTTGTCGTCCAGCGCGCCCCGACCGAGCACTTCGCCCTCGACGATGCGGCCTTCGAAGGGAGGGGCGCCCCATTCCGCTTCTTGACCGACCACCGGCACCACATCGAAGTGGGCCATCAACACGACCGGTGGCTCATCGGTGGGCGCTGCCGGTGCCCAGTCGAAGACCAGGCCCAGTTCGCCGATCTTCTCCTTGGCGAGCTTGGCGTGAATCAGCGGATACAGCTCAGCGAGAAGCTGCTCGAACTCCTCGAAGACTCCCAGGCCGGTGTGGGGCAGATCGACCGAAATCGTCGGGAGTTGGATCATCCGCGACAGGCGCTCAGCGATCCCTTCCCGAGCTGGTGTGGAATCGGCCGGCGGTGGCCATTCAGCGTCCATGCCCGCAGCCTAACGTGGCGTTCGGGTCAGCCAGGTTACGTTCCGGGTCTAGGGTCAACCCATGAGTCAACTGGCTGAGGCCATCGCGGCCTCCGAACGAATTGTGTTCTTCGGAGGCGCCGGGGTCTCCACCGAGAGCGGCATCCCTGATTTCCGTTCCGGTGGTGGTCTGTACAGCAAGCGCATCGGCACCTTCAGTCCCGAGGAGATCCTCAGTCACTCCTTCTTCGTCAAACACACCGAGGAGTTCTTTGACTACTACCGCGCCAACCTGCTGCACCCCAAAGCCAAGCCCAACCCCGCCCATCTGGCGCTGGCCCGACTGGAGCAGGCTGGCAAGCTGACCGCCGTCATCACTCAGAACATCGACGGCCTGCACCAGGCCGCGGGCTCACGAAAGGTGCTCGAGTTGCACGGCAGCGTGCATCGAAACACCTGTCGCAAGTGCGCGCGCCGGTATCGGCTGGACACCATCTTGGAGTCCACCGGAGTGCCCACGTGCCCCTGCGGCGGGGTGATCAAACCCGATGTGGTGCTGTACGAGGAATCCCTGGATTCAGGGGTGATGACAGCTGCGGCGCACTACCTGTCGAAAGCCGATCTCCTCATCGTCGGGGGTACCTCACTGGTCGTCTACCCGGCAGCCGGACTGGTGCGATCCTTCACCGGCAATGCTCTGATCCTCATCAACAAGCAGCCCACCACCATGGACCATCTCGCGACGATGACGATCACCGAGCCCATCGGTGAGGCACTCGGTGCCGCAGTCCCCTGACCGCACGCATCGCTGCATTGGGCCGGCTTAGCGCCCGTCGGCCACAATGGCGTCATGAGAAAGCTGCTGCGGTTGGATGCACACGCCAAGGCCGAGTTGAAGCAGACCTTGGGTGTGCGTCCGCAGGTATTGGCGGTCGCCGCTGGTCCACACGGTCCGGTGGCGGGCTTGCCCGATCGATTGGTCTACCGAACTCCGGACGGCTGGGCGCAACTGCCGTGGCACACCGTGGAGCGCGGGCGTTGGGACAGCGAGCAAGGGGCTTTGCTGTGGACCACCATCGACGGCACCTCAGGGTCGTTGGCGCTACAGGACGCGGCGGCGCTGCTCCAACTGTTCAATGAACGCGTCGAGGCCACCATCATGTGTGCTCAGACCGTGATGCTGGGCGGGAAACGATCGGCCGTGGTGAGTGCCCGCCAGGACCTCACAGATCCCACTGCCCCCTTGCAGTGGCATGTCTCTGCCGGTGAGCACACCGCCCTGGCGGGATTGTCCGACGAACCTGCGGTGAAGGCGGCCATGGCCCAACTGCGCGACGAGTACGACCTGAGCTGAAGTTCTGGTAACGTATCGCCCCGCGCCAGCGCGCGATCCCCTGTAGCTCAATTGGCAGAGCGTCGGACTGTTAATCCGTAGGTTCCTGGTTCGAGTCCAGGCGGGGGAGCTCATGGTTTTGTGGCACTTAGCTAGGGGTTTCGTGACTTGCCGCTAGCCCCGCTGCTCCCCTCGTGCACCAATCGTGCGTTGAGCACCGCGAACGCTGGCGGGTGGCCTCCCGGCGGCAGCTGGGAACGCAGTCCTGCGCGTGTTCCCGGAGCGGCGGCTGACCACACCCACAGGGCGCTGATATGAGTCGGCCCCGGAAGCTCGGTCAGCGCAGGCACCGATGAGGTCGGTCGAATTCTTGGTGAATTGGACGCGCGCTGGATCGGGCTGCGGGAGTGTTTGCTCGTCCCATCCCCGGGGTCCTGGCTGTTAACATCTCTCATAATGTCGTCGCGTTCGGTTGTGCGTGTGTTGTCGTCTGGCGTGGCTGTGGCGCTGGTCGCGCAGTTGGCGCTGTGGGGAGGTGCCCCGGCGGCGGCGCCGGCGGCGGTGGTGCCGGCGGCTGCGATTGTTGCTGGTTCGGTGTCGGGTCCGACGGTGTTGTCGGGCTACAAGCTGACGTCGGATGAGACGTGGGGTCCGGAGGGATCGCCGTACGTGCTGAGCGGTCAGACCACAGTTCCGGCGGGTGTGTCGTTGACGTTGCTGCCGGGCACTGTGGTGAAGTTCGACGGTCAGGCGTCGAGGCTCTTGGTGTGGGGCCAGTTGTTGTCGTTGGGCCTGCCGGATCATCGGGTGGTGATCACCTCGGTCAAGGAAGATGCGGTTGGTGGGGATTCGAATGGTGATGGGGACGCCTCGTCGCCGGGTCGGGGGGATTGGGGAAACCTAGACTTCCGGCTGCAGAACTCGAGTTCGCCGCAGCTGGGGTCGGTGATCGACTACACCGATGTTCGCTACGGCGACTACGGGTCGGCGACCGCCGTCTCCGTGGTTGCGGACGTGGTCGTCACCGGCGCCTGCGAAGCAGTCACCGCCGGCGTCGGCTCGATCGGCTGCGTCGTCGCCGGCGGATTCGTCGGCGGAGCCGTATACGGAGCCCTCAAGTGCCCCCCCGACAACAACCAAGGCCAGTGCATCCTCGAGAACGGCACCACCGGTGCAGCGTTCAGCTTCGCCGGCGGTATCGCCGGCAAAGCGATCACCAAGGCAGCCGGCTGGGTCGCCGAAACCAAGGCCGCCCAGACCCTGATCAAGGGCACCGACGACACCCCCGCCGGCCCCACCCTCAGACGTATCCTCGGCCTGACCGACGAAGGCTCCAGCGCCGGCGCAACCGCCGAGACACGCGCCGCACACACCAGCACCGAGGCCGCCGACGACGTCGGCGCCGAGGTTGCCGGGAAGACCGGAACACCAGCCGCAAACACGGGTACTCGCCTGCGGCCGGGGCTCACGCAGCCCGGTGTGGCCAGGACTCTGGAGAACTCGCTCAACCCAGACGCCTACATCGACGACGTTGTCAGCCACTACGGAATCAACCTCAGAGGATCCGGGCAGTCGATCTCGGTGCAGTTCAATCCCAACCTCGCAAGCGCGGGGCGCGTTCGAGCGGCGTCCCCGAATCTCATCGAGGTCGGGCCCAACGCGTTCGCTAGCTCCGAGGAGATGGCTCGCACGGGCGCCCACGAACTCAACCACGCTCGGTCCTTCCTGAGGGGCGGGGCGGCACCCGAGTCAACCGCCTACGGCGCTGAGGGCTACCTCTCCGAGTGGATGGCGGGTCTGCGATGACTGGCAATAGCACCAGGACCTGGACTAACGACATCTCGGTGGTACCGCTAGCCACTCTGCTCAACGCTGAACTGGCGCGCCCGTCGTTCGCACCGAGGACCTGCCCCATCTGTCAGACCCCGCGCTCGGTGCACCTATACCTACATCGTTTCTACGGCGACGTAGGAGGGGCTTGGATCTGGTGCTCGAGTTGCCGGCGGTACGATCACGACCGTCGCCCGGTTCCCGAGTGGTGGCACAACAACCAGGCAATCTCACTCGAAGTGCTTGCGTCACCACCTATCGTGCTCGACGAGATGTCTGAGTACATCGACCGCCACTGGAATGAACTTCGACCGTCAGAGAGCAGCGATGGGTAGCCGGGTGTGTGCCGTCGTGGCGGCGCTGCTCATGGCTATCTTCGGCATGCCCTCGGCAGCCGCGGCCGTTGTTCCGCCAACGTCGGCAGCCACCGCAGACACCTACGACGATCATCCGGCCTATGCTGTCTCGACGGGCGCCGTGAGCGAGCGCGGGCCGCTTGCGATGCACGACCACTCGATCACCGTCTACGCCGTCGCCCACGGGTCCCACGGTGCCTCGGCGCACCCAGCCGCTCCTACAACGTTGCCGATCATCACCTATGACCACCCCGGTCTGCTTGTGCAACTTGCAGCCGTTGCGACGTCGACCCAGGTGGCTGGCTCGGGCGAAGTAGGGGCAGTGTCGTCTTTCCAGCGCCCGAGCGTTGCCGCAAAGACGGTGGCCCTCGATTCCAGTAGTGCTCGCGCGTATGTGACGGACACTCCTGTGGGAGCCCAACTCAGAGCGGAACTCGCTGGCTGCAGGCTCGTGATGTGTTCGACCGCGCACCAGGAGTGGACCTCAGCCATGGCGAGGCTGGCGGGTCCCAACGAGCGGGCGCTGGAGGCCCGTTTGTCTTCGCGGCTATCGATCGTGGCGGACAATCCCAGCGTTCGCGCTGCAGGGTTGCAGCTCACGCGACGCGTTGGTGAGAACGATCGGATCATTTTCGGGACCGCTGACCAAATGGGCGTCCCCATCTACACCTCCGATGCCAACTTCCTGAGGGGGGCTACTGCCCAAGGCGTCGACTTCGACGCGATATTGCATCCGCCCGCGTCCCCGAGGGGGTGGTGATGGTGGCCGTGCCTCCCCATCTGGCTCCGTACGTCACGATCATCCAAGAACTGCGTTCGGAACTCGGCACCATCGACCAGCGCGAAGCGCTCATGGCCGCGATCTACGAGCAGTTCTCTGAGCGCAACCTGGCCGAAGTCTTGTCCGGGGCCTTCGAGCAAGACCGGCACGTTCTCCTAGCCGAAGCGATTGATGCGTACACCCGATTGCGGGACTCGAATGCCGCAGACTCCATGCGACTGTTGCTCGCCGCACATGGATGGGACTTCGACGACGAGGGGCCAGGCCCGGCCCCATCGGACTCCTCATCGTAGGTTATCGCCGTCACCACGTAGGGCTCAGTGAGTCGCTCGCTCCTGCGTGGTCGGCGGACGGAAAAACTGACGCCGTGACCGGCCGCAACCAGCAGACCAAGACGCGTTGCTGGGTGCTTCCTTTTCTAGCCGCTCTGGTCGCCACATTGGCGGCGATCCAGTCCGGCACTTCCGCATCCGCGTCCGCGCGTCCCGGAGCCGACACTCGCGTCGGGTCCATCATCTGTCTCGATTGCGGCCATGCGTGTTGCCGCAAAAGCCAGAACCTCCGTGTTCCGTACGCCACGACTCGGGGCTGGGAAGTCCGACCTTGAGAACGGCCTGGCCCCAGCGAAGTTCGCAGATGGGGACTAGGGCGCCTACGTCGGCGTTGAGACCGCAGCTCGGACGTTTGCTCACCCAAACGTCGGCAGCTACGAAAACGGATACAGCCGTTTCGATATGCACCCCGACTTCGAGGGTGAGTTCAGCAAGTTCAAGTACAACTACCCGGAGGGCGGACCAGGAAGCTATGAGTACCAGATCCTGCAGAGCATGATTCCGCGCTTCAACGAGCTGACTCTCAACCGCACATGGATCCCGTTCCAGTGAGCGACTTCGAAACGTCCGACGGTCCTTTGGCGCCGGGCCGGATCGTCCATGGGATTGTTGTCGCTCGTCACCCGTGGGGCGTCGAACTTGCCCTCGAGGAGGCCGAGGCGTTCGGGACCATCGATATCCGATTCATTTCGGATGACCCCGCCGATATGAACGAGAATCGGTTTCCGGCTGTAGGCGTCCGGCTCACCGCACGCGTGCAGGGCATACGGATGATCACCGAGGAGGAGGCCGTGGGCCGGGCCGAGGAGCTTCTTAACGCCCTCGTTCGCCCTTGGGTGGACGAGGAGATCGCGGTGAACGCTCCTGCGACGGTTCGCACGAAGAACCACTGGGTGATCTTCTACAACACGAAGGCGTACCTCGAGACGAAGTCTACGAGCCATGCCTTGGCCGGGAATGGGCCCGTCATCGTCTCGGCGGAAGACGGGACGGCGAGACTGGCGAGTTCGGCGACGCCTTGGGAGGACCAAGTCTGACAATGATGGGCAACGTGTGGCGGTCTTTCAGCGACGCTGTGTATCTCTTCGTCCGCATGGTCGCGGTCATCGCCGTATTGATCGAGTTGTATCCAGCGCTCCTCGGCTCGATCGGTCTGTATCCGGAGGATGCCGCCAAAGAGATCGCGGACCTCGCAGAAGTTCTCCTGGACGAGGTATTCAGTGCCCTCGGCGACTAGCCCGGTCCTGCCGGATCAGGGACCCGAACTCGGGATCCGGCGACGTCTGGGTCTGATCCTGACGTCCGTCATCGCGACCTTCGCCTTACCCGTGCTGGCAGTGGCCGATCCTGGGCTACCTCGCTGTCCATGACGTACACCTATAACGTCCCCGCATCAACGACGTGCCCGTGATGGGGAGCAGGAGAGGCCGATGCTTCATCTGCGAGCGCGCAGCCGGAGCGGCCCACTCGTCGCGTTCGATCATGCGGTGCTCGTCACGAAGCCAACCCTCGGCGTCGAGCTTGGTTTCGAAGGTTGTGGGTGCGGTGTGGCGGCGCAGGTCCGGGACGGCGTAGCTAGCCTGGTACCGGCCCGACGGCAGGCGACGAAGCGTGCCGAAACCGCGGCTCTGCGTCATGTGGGCATCCTTCCAACGACACGTTCGTGCATCATACGTGCATTTTCCTAGCCGAACTGAGCCCGTTTCTGCCCGCTTCTGCGATCTCGGCTTCTCCCCGCCTGGACACCGAACTACCTAGTAAACTGGCTGTTGGCAAGCCGAGCTCCAGACAGGGAGGTCGGCTCCGAATTCTGGTTCGAGTCCAGGAGGGGGAGCTTCTGCTTTCCGTGGCCGCACGGACCTGAAGGGTAGGGTTCCCTGGTGGTCGAAGCTTCCGATTCCGGGTCCCGCTTTCGCCCTGACATCCAAGGGCTGCGCGCCGTCGCGGTGTCCGCCGTCGTCTTGTACCACGCTGGACTCCCGCTGCTGCCGGGTGGCTACGTCGGTGTCGACGTGTTCTTCGTCATCAGCGGATTCCTGATCACGTCGCATTTGCTTTCCGGGCTGGCCCGCCACGGCCGAGTCTCCTTCGCTGAGTTCTACGCTCGTCGCGCCCGTCGCATCCTTCCGGCCTCCTTTGTGGTGTTGGTCCTGTCCACAATCGCCGCCGTCGTGTGGTTCCCACCGGTACTCATGAGCCAGGTGTGGCGCGGCGCGGTCGCCACCGCCCTATACGTGCCCAACGTTCTTTTCGCAGTCCAAGGCACCGATTATCTTGCCGACACTGCGCCTTCGCTGTTTCAGCACTACTGGTCCTTGGGCGTGGAGGAGCAGTTCTACCTGATCTGGCCGGCTCTGCTGGCGCTGGGCTGGAAGGCGTTCGGGTCAAAGACCGTGCTCAAGGTGGTGCTGGCACTGCTCGTGGCGGCATCATTCGGCTTGGGGGTGTGGCTCACCTTCGTCTCTCAGCCATGGGCGTTCTTCTCACTCCCCACTCGGGCTTGGGAACTCGGGCTCGGCGCCGCCATCGCATTCCAGCTACAGCAGAGGTCCCGGCTCATTCCGGCCAAAGCGGCTCCGATCGTCGGCTGGCTGGGCATCCTCGCCATCGTGGCCGCTTCGATCCTGCTGTCCTCCAACACCCTGTTCCCCGGCTATTGGGCCGCACTTCCGACTCTGGGGACGGCGGCTGTCATCGCCGCCGGTGCCACCGCTTCACGGTGGGGACCCACCTCGGTGCTGTCGACACCGCCGATGCAGTTCCTGGGGCTGATCTCCTACTCGCTGTACCTGGTGCATTGGCCGGCGTTGGTGGTGCCGCAAGCCGCCGTGGGTTTCGGGAATCCCTTGCCACTGTGGTCCACCTTGTCCATTGCCGTGCTGTGTGTTCCGGCAGCGTGGTTGTTGTACCGGTTCGTCGAGAACCCCATGCGCAGCACACCGTTTCTCGCCAAGGCGCGACCTCGGCGTTCCCTGTGGGGGGCCTTGGTCGGTTCGCTGGTGTCGATTTCGCTGGCCAGTGCCGCTTTCGCCGGCTCGTCTGCTACCCAGCTGTCCAGCACGACGTCCGTCGCGGCGACGGCCATATCCGAATCGCCGGTCGGCACGGCGTTCGTGCCGACGAACCTCACACCGTCGCTCCGCGAAGCCGCTGACGATCTGCCGGCCCTGTACGCCGACGGCTGCCATCGCAGCGCGCCGTCCACCGATTCGCGGGGCTGTCTCTACGGCTCGCCGACAGCCCCCCAGATCGTGTTGTTCGGCGATTCCCACGCCGCGCAGTGGTTTCCGGCGCTCCACCGCTATGCCCAACAACACGGCTTGGCCATCATGGCGTACACGAAAAGCTCATGCCCTTCGGTCTGGGTGGATTCGGTCAACGACGGCGTGATCTATCAGCAGTGCCTCACGTGGCGCGCCGCGGTCATCAAGCGGATCGCTGCGAAACCTCCTCGACTGGTCGTCCTCTCCAACTACTCCCGTGAGTTGGTCGACGGCAACCCAGCGACTCGCGATGCCCGCTGGCAGCAGGGCCTGATCGACACGATCGATCAGCTGGGCGCGCCTGCCGCCGTGATTCTTGACACCCCCGAATTCGCTGAGACCCCTGCAGATTGCCTTTCGTCCCACCTCGACGACACCGCCTCGTGTGACGCGCCCCGCGACCGAGCATTGAATCCCGGAATCCAGCACGCCGAGGTGACCGCGGCATCTCGAACTGGCACCCCGGTGCTCGACCCGACCATCTACCTGTGCAATGCGATGACCTGTCCGGCTATTCAGGGCAACACTCTGGTCTACCGGGACAAGCACCACCTGACGGCGACCTTCAGCTCCTTGCTCGGCCCCACCCTGGGTGCGCACCTGGAGCCTTACCTGGGCAGGCGTCCCAAGTAAGCCGCCGCCCAGCGGCCCGAGTTGTACAGCGGCGCGCGTCACAGTGATCAGCCTGGGGTGTAACAACTCCCCGGCTGAAGACGTTTCCCTAGATGGAAAGGCAATCATGGGACTCGACGACACGACTGAACCTCGGGTGGTGGCACGCAACATCACTCGCGACGATCCGACCTGGGGTCAGGTTGCGGCCTTCTTGGACGCAGCCGACAGCGCCTACACCGACGCCCCCTCCCCAACCCAGCAGGCGGTGCACTTGGCCGCCATCTCGCAAGCCTTCCACGACGACGCTCCCCAAAGGAATAAGACCATGCCCGATATTCGCTCCCGCCAGCGCGGACGCACCGCCCTGGGTGCCCTGCTCGCCGCTTTCGTTGTAATCGGTGGTGGTGTCACCGCCGCCAGCGCTTTCGGAGGTTTGACGCTGTTGCCGACGCAACAGGAGCCTCAGCAAGTACCAGCACCAATGCTGATGGACTCCGAGGCAGACCTGGCCGACACTGACACTGGTGAGGAAGGCGATGATGCAGATGAGGAATCGGCGGCCAGTCCCAAGCCGGCCAGCAAGATGGAATCGGTCGAGACTCACAGCTCGGATGAGTCTGAGTCGAGCGATCCCTACGACCCGCCCAAGCAGACCACAACTCACCAAGAGGATGAGGGTGACGACGATGACGACGCCTCCCACTCCGATGACCACGACGATCACGAAGACGATGAGGACCACGAAGACGAATCAGACGACTGATTCTGGTCGCCGTCACAACCCCGCCCCCGACTCTGCGGCGCGCCTCGGCCACCAGGGCGCGCCCGCAGATCGCACCTAGCATCGGCTCATCATGTCGCTGGAATCCCGCTTCGATGACGTCTTGTCGGCAGCCACCGACGGGGCTGACTGGGCGTGGGAAGAGCTGTATCGAGAGCTTGCCCCGGGACTGTTGAAGTTCCTGACCGGTCAGGGTGCTAGCGACCCAGAGGATTGTGTGGGCGAGGTATTCGTTCACATGGTGCGCAGGCTGGGCACCTTTGAAGGCACCGAAGCACAGTTCCGAGCCTGGGCGTTCACGATCGCCCGCCATCAGCTCATTGACCAGTGGCGTCGTGACAAACGACGTCCTCTCAGCAGTGATCGCGATGTGGTGGCCGCCGCTGATCGGCTCACGCCCGTCGATCCAGAAGAATCAGCGACGGTGCAGCGAGCAGCAATCGACCAGATTCTCAGCGGGCTCAGCACCGATCAGAGGTCGGTGCTGCTGCTGCGCTTCCTCCACCAGTTCACGATTCCCGAGACGGCATCGATCATGGGCAAGACCGAGGGTGCGATCCGAGTGCTGCAGCATCGAGCGCTGCACGCGCTGCGTCGCACCCTGGCCGAACATCCCGACGATGCCTGGCTGCTGCCGACCGCAGCCTTTCTGGGCGACAGCCAATAGGACTGGGTGGCACCCCAGAAAGAGGTGCTTAGTTGGGCACCGCATTGCTTCTATAGTGCGCCATACGCGCGTACTCTCGAATTACCAGTTCAGGAGTCGCCATCCGGGTTTCTTTGTAGGACCGGTAGATATGGCGGCATCATGACCTCCATCGATGCATCCTCCCCTGCGACCGCCCGCATTGCTGGCTCCTCCCCCGTCCGTGAGGCGTTCGAGAAGCGGACGCGCAGCTTCACCGAACTCGCCCAACTCGTGCGCACCTCCGGTCTCAACAACCGCACCCACTGGTTCTATCTGGCCGTGGCGAGCGCACTGATCGCAGCTTTGGGCGGCGCCATCACCGGCATGATTCTGCTGGGCGATTCCTGGTTCCAACTGCTGATGGCAGCCGCCCTGGGCATCATCTTCACCCAGTTCGCCTTTCTCGGACACGAAGCGTCCCACCGCCAGGTGCTGAAGTCCGCGCCGGCCAATGATCGGCTGGGACGCGTGCTGTCGACCGCCTTCGTCGGGATCAGCTACTCGTGGTGGATGAACAAGCACACCCGGCATCACGCCAATCCCAACAAGGTCGGTAAGGATCCCGACATTGCACTGGGAAATGTCGCCTTCACCACCGAGGACGCGGCGCAGAGTACGGGCTTTCGGGCGTGGGTGATCCAACGCCAAGGCTGGCTGTTCTTCCCGTTGCTGCTGCTGGTGGGCCTGGATCTGCACCAGACGTCGATTCGCAGCCTGTTCACCCGTAAACCCCAACCGGGCAGAGTGTTGGAGCTCAGTCTGATCGCGGGCAGATTCGCCCTCTATCTCGGCGCATTGTTCTGGCTGCTGCCACTGGGAATGGCCTTCGCCTTCCTGGGGGTGCAGTTGGCCGTATTCGGCGTCTACATGGGTGCCAGCTTCGCGCCCAACCACATCGGGATGCGGATCGTTCCCGCCGATGTCCGCCTCGACTTCTTGAACAAGCAGGTTCTCACCTCGCGCAATGTGCGGGGCGGGTGGTGGATAACCACGCTGATGGGTGGCTTGAACTTCCAGATCGAACACCATCTCTTCCCGAACATGCCGCGCCCGCACCTGCGTCGCACTCAGAAGCTGGTTCGGGCTGCCTGTGACGAACACGGCATCACCTACACCGAGAATTCGCTGCCGCAGGCGTTGGCGATCGTGGTGCGCTACATGAACGACGTGGGTCTGGCGGCCTCGGCGAAGTTCCAATGCCCGACCGCAGCAGGCATGGGCCGGTTCTGAGCGGCGCCGCCGAGCTACGTCTTTGCTGCCGTTTCGTTGCCGGACTCGCTGGTAGCCGAAAGAATGTCACCGTGCGTCGAACCGTCGACGCCACACCAGTGAGGTGACTCCCATGACCCCTGAGGAATCGACTCCGCAAGCCGCCTCGCCCGCGGACGCTGACCGTCCGTCGGCTGCCGAGATCGAGGATCCCTCCACCCGGCAGCGCAGTGTCATTGAGGTTCTCACCGTCGTGATTCTGTCCACGGTGGCCATCTTGACCGCGTGGTGCGGCTTTGAGGCCTCCAAGTGGGGCGGGGAGATGTCGATCGCGTTCAGCCAGGCATCGTCGGCTCGGATCCAGGCCACCAATGCCGACGGCACCGCGCGCGATGCCCGCATGTTCGACCTCGTCATCTGGGCCAACTATGTGCAGGCCGTCGCGAACGACCAGCCCAAGTTGCAGGCCTACATCGAAACCCGTTTCACCCCGGCTTTTGCCAAGGCCTTCACCGCGTGGAAGGACGGCGGACGGGTCGAGTCCAGCCCCTTCGCCAACCCCGCCTACGTACCCGAAGGCACCCTCAAAGCAGCCGAGTTGAACGCCACCGCCGACGCCAAGTTCGCCCAGGCCCTGGAGAACAATCAGCGCGGCGACAACTATTCGCTGCTGACGGTGTTGTTCGCCCTGGTCCTGTTCCTGTCTGCGGTTGCCCAACGCTCACGCACCACGAAGGGTTCGTGGGCACTGCTAGGCCTGGCGATCACTGTCGCTCTTGCCGGAGTGGCGATCATGTTCAGCTTCCCGATCAAGATCTGAGGCTTCGACAAGCTCAGCCAACGGTGCCACCCGCACCCTGAGCCTGTCGAAGGGCACCCCGCTTCGGACACGCTCAGCCAACGGGAGAGCCGCCCACACACAAGCTTCACATTGGGCCCATGGGGCCTTCATCAGCGCTGCCTAGGTTCTTCAGTGTCACCACGAACTACCAAGGAGGACCCCGAAATGAAGACCTGGCACAAACAAGCAATCGCCGCTTCGGCGATCGTGGCCGGTCTCGGTCTGGGAGTCAGCGCCGCAGCAACTGCAGCCCCGATTCAAATCCCCACCCCGAGCCCCACCACGACAAGCGCCACCACGACGGTCAGCGCCGACGTCGCCAAGGACTTGGCCTACATGCGCGAGGAGGAGCGGCTGGCCCGCGACACCTACCTGGCCATCGCCAAGCTGTACCCCGACAACGCGATCCAGTTCGAGCGGATCGCCAACTCCGAGCAGCGCCACTACGACTCAGTCGGTTACCTGCTGAGCCGCTACGGGCTCAGCGATCCGTCCGCCGGGAAGGCTGCCGGCAGCTACGCCTACCCTGCCTTGACCGACTTGTACAGCACGTTGCAGGCTCAGGCCAAGACGTCACTGACCGAGGCCTACAAGGTGGGCGTCGCCGTTGAACAGGTCGACATCGACGACTTGAACAAGGCACTGGCGACCGATCTGCCCGTCGATGTGAAAGCGGTGTTCGGCAATCTCAAGGCCGGGTCCGACAACCACCTGGCCGCCTTCACCGCGCTGCGCGATGGCAAGACCGTCGGCGTCGGCATGGGTGGCCCCCAGAACGGTCGCGGTGGCTATGGACGCCAAGCGACCGCTGATCCGTCATCAACCGTGACCCCCGGGTACGGCGCTGGCCAGGGCTATGGACGAAACGGTGGCCAGGCCCGTCCCGCGGATTGCCCACTGAGTTGATGCATCGGACGCGTGTTGGGTGGGGTGCCCTCGGGCATCCCACCCGATGCGGTGTCTAGGCTGACTCCCAACCGAGCAAAAGGGGCCCACCATGGCAAGGCGAGTGCTGATCGTTGATGACGAGCCACCGATTCGCACGGTGCTGTCCGCCTATCTGGAGGCGGACGGCTTCGACGTGGTGCAGGCCGGCACCGGAGCCGACGCCCTCAAGCGGGTGCTTGATGTCAGCGAACCCGTCGATTTGGTGCTGTTGGACGTCGGGCTGCCCGACCTGAACGGCATTGAGGTGCTCACCATGATCCGCGCCAAGTCGGAGGTTCCGGTCATCCTGGTCACCGCCCGCAGCGAAGAGGTCGACAAGCTGGTGGGGCTCAGCGTCGGCGCCGATGACTACATCACCAAGCCTTTCAGTCCCCGCGAGGTTGTGGCCCGGGTGAATACCGTGTTGCGCCGCATTCAGCGTCCGGCGCCCGCGGAGGGGCCGGTTGATCCGGTGCTGCGATTCAGTGGCGGATTGAGCATCGACCCCGACCGCCGCGAGGTGCTGGTGGCCGGAGCATCCAAGGAACTGTCAGCCTTGGATTTCGATCTGCTGTGGGCGTTGGCCAACGCACCAGGGCGGGTCTTCTCCCGGGCACAACTGTTGGAGAAGGTGTGGGGCTACGACTTCTATGGCGATGACCGAGTGGTCGATGTGCATATCCGCAGCCTGCGCAGTTCGTTGGGCGACGACGCCACAAGCCCGGCGATCGTAGGCACCGTGCGCGGTGTGGGCTACAAATTCCTGCCCCGCACCGAGGAGGCGTGATGAATCGGCTCAGTGTGCGGTTGGTGGTCAGCCATGTGCTGGTGGCCCTGATCGGCGTGGCGGCCACCTTCGGGGTAGTGCGCTGGCTGGCGCCGGCGATGTTCGACGAGACGCTGCGTCGTCAAACCGGCACCGGCGGACGCGGCCCTGGCATGGGCGGCGGGCCCGGCACGTCCGGCGCCGGCATGGTGCTACGCGACCAACTCGCTACCGCGGTCACCCAGGCCCTGCTCGTCGGCGCCGTGGTCGGGATCCTTGCCGCCGCTGTGTTCGGCGTATTCGCTGCCCGTCGCGTGATTCACTCGCTCAGCGCCGTGCGTACCGCGACACGTCAGATCGCCGACGGGAATTACGCCGCCGAAGTTCCCGAACCCAAGGAGGCCGAACTGGCCGAGTTGGCCTCCGATGTGAATCAACTAGGTGAGGCGTTGGCCCAGACCGAGGCGCATCGCATGCGGCTGCTCGGAGAGGTTGCCCACGAACTGCGCACTCCCCTGACGGTCATCGACGGCTACGTCGAAGGCATGATCGACCAGGTGCTGCCCACCACTCCGGAGAACCTCGCCCAGATCACCGACGAAACCCGACGCCTGCGTCGCCTCGGCGAGGATCTGTCGTCACTGAGCAAGGCCGAAGAGGGGCGCCTGGGCCTGCGGATCCAGCCGGCCAATGCCAGCGCGATTGTGCAGGCTGCCGCGGAACGTCTGCGTCCTCAGATCGAGGACGCCGACGTCACGCTGGTGGTGGCACCGTCGGGCTCGCTGCCGGTGAACTGTGACCCCGACCGAATCGCGCAGGTGGTGACCAATCTGGTGGGCAATGCGCTTCGCGCCACGCCTGCCGGTGGCACGATCACGGTGAGGACTCGGATTGCCGACCGCCGCGCCCTGATCGAGGTTTCCGACACCGGGGTTGGACTCACCTCCGATCAACTGCCGCGCATTTTCGAGCGGTTCTACCGGGTCAACGATCAGCGCATCGGCGAATCCGGTTCCGGTATCGGGCTGACCATCTCCCGCGGTATCGCCCGGGCGCACGGCGGCGAGCTGACGGCCACCTCGGCCGGGCTGGGCCACGGTTCGACGTTTACGCTGGCGCTGCCGTTGAGCCCGTCCGGGTCGCCTGCCTAGTGGACCACTTCGCTGCCTGGCGGCACAGCGCCGGGAACTGCCGCCAGGCTCTTGCGGTGCGATGGTCGAAGCATCACACCAGCTTCGCCTCGGCCAGCAGCTCCTCCAGGTAGGTTCCTTCGATCTTTCGCAGCGCGATTCCTTCGATGAAGCGCGCCAGCAAAGGCAGCTTCACTTCGTCGAGCTTGGTCTGGCCGTTGAGGTAGTAGACCGCGTTGAGCAGGGTGCGCATGTCGAACGATGAGGCGAAGACTTCCGGCACTCCCCGATCAACTCCGGCCAGGGTGTAGACCGCTTCCATTGCGGTGCGCACCGAGTATTCGGTGGTGAAGACGGTGTCGCGTTCGGTTTCGGCGAAGTTGCCGATGAAAGCCAGATTCTTCGAGCCCGCAGGCACGACGTCGGGCCGATCACCGAGTGCTCGCGGCATGAAGTAGGAGGTGATGTAGGGCATGTGGCACGGAATCGTGTGGGCGGAGTTGCGAGCCAAGTCGGCGATCTGGTCGGTCGGTACGCCCAGGTGGTAGAGGAACTCCTCGCACAACTCGACGCCGGTGCACTCCTTGATGGTCTTCTTCACGTAGTCGCCGACGCGATCTGAGAACAGGCCGTAGACCCACAAGACGAGTTCCTTGCTGGTGTCTTGGGCGGCGAAGTGCGGCTGGCGACTCATGGTGAACCCGTACAGCCACGACGAGTCCCGGAAGTTGCAGGGGCCACCGGTGATGATTGTGCCGCTGCGCGGATCGCGTCCGGTGAGTTCGGCGATGTAGGGGGCGATCTTGTCGTCGGTGAGAGTGATGGTCGCCGAGATGACCCAATTGGCTTCGGGAATGTTCTCGCAGAACTTCTCGGGCCGTCCGAAGGCTGGGTCCTGAACGGCGAGCTGCTTCCACAGGCTCCACGCGCCGCCGGCGTCGGTCACGATGGGAGCGGGATGATCGTCATCGCCGAAGGTCGTGCTTTCGGTGATGGAGCCGTTGGTGATGAAGACCCAGTCGTTTTCGCTGAGTTCGATGGTGCGCTGCTGGCCCTCGGTGGTCATGGTGAGGCTTCGCGCCAGCTTGGTGCCGTTGGCGGTGTCTACCTGAATGCCGGTGACTTCGGTGTCGTATTGGAACCGAACCCCCTGGTCTTTGAGGTAGGCCGTCAGGGGCAGGATGAGCGATTCGTACTGGTTGTAGCGAGTGAACTTCAGGCTGCTGAGATCGGTGAGGGTCGCGATGTGATGGACGAAACGCAGCAGGTAGCGGCGCATCTCCATCGCACTGGCCCAGGGCTCAAAGGCGAACATGGTGGCCCAGTACAGCCAGAAGTTCGAGGCGAAGAACTCCTCGCCGAAGAACTCGTCGATCCGCTTGTCCTGCAGATCGGATTCCCTGGTGAGGGCCAGGTTCAGCATTTCTTGCACGGCCTGCGGGCTGAGCGTCAGTTCGTGCATCTGCGGGATGGGCACGCCTTGGTTTTCGACCGCACGGCAGTTCGACGAACTGGGATCGGCCTTATGCAGCCAATACATCTCTTCGAGCACGGTGGCGCCGGGGGTATCCAGCGACGGGATGGAGCGGAAGAGATCCCACAGGGTTTCGAAGTGCTCCTCCATCTCGCGTCCGCCGCGAACGATGAAGCCTTTGTGCTTGTCGAGGATGCCGTCCATGCTGCCGCCGGGCAGCCCGAGCTCTTCGAAGATGGTGATGCGCTCACCGGGCAGTTGAGCGTCGCGGATCAGGAAGGCAGCCGAGGCCAGCGCAGCGAGACCGGAGCCAACGAAGTAGGCGGACTTGTTGTCGATGCCTTCGGGCTTGCGTGGCCGTGCGAATGCCTCGAAATTGCCGCTGCTGTAGTACATGGGTGGGGCTCCCTTTTGCCGTATGGCAGCATCGTTGCCGCCTGGCGATTGATCGGTTGCTTCCAACCTAACGGGGAACACGGGTGCTCCGGGTGAGCGACAGCGGATTGCCCCGTGATCAACGAACCAGCAGCCCGGGAGCTGAGCCTGGCTGCCCCGTCGGAGGCTCAGTCGTCGACGGCATCAGCCTTCGCGTAGGCGGCGACGAGTTCCTTCTCCTGCACGAAGGACGGCAGGAACACCGCAATCACGATGGTTCCGATGACGATGGCGATGGCACCCACCAGGTAGGCCGCCCACGCGCCGGCGACCATGCTGTGGGTGGCGGCGGCAATGATCTGCTCGCGGTATTGCGGATATTTGTCGGCCACATGCATCGCGGAGGCGTAGGAAGCCAGCAGAGCCTGGGTGACGTCATTGCTGATACTGGCGGTCTCGCCTGCGGCGGCAATCTGGCGGCGGAAGGAAACCGCGAATCCACCGGCCAGAATCGCCCCCAGAATGGACTGCATGATCGAGCCGCCCAGATCGCGCTGGAGGTCAGAGGTGGCTGAAGCCATGCCGACTCGCCGCACGGGCGTGCTTTCGGTCAGCGCCCGCGAGGCCGGTGTCATGGCGAAGGCCGCGCCGGTTCCGATAGTGAGGAAGCCGAAGCCCACCAACCAGTAGGGGGTCGTGGGGTTCCACAGCAAGGTGGTGAGGAATCCCACCAGGACGAACCCGTAGCCGACCAGCATGGTGAATCGGGAGCCGCGGGCTTCCAGGAGTCGAGCCGACAGCGGTGCGCACACCAGCAGTCCGACTGCTGAGGGCGTGATCGCCAGGCCGGCCTCCAGCGTGGAGTAGCCCAGAATGTTCTGCATGTACTGCTGGCCGACGAACAGTGCGCCCATCAACGAGCCGAACACGATGGTGCCACCGGTGGCCGGCACCCAGAACAGCCGTCGGCGGGCAACGCGCAGGTCGTAGAGGGGATGGCCGATCCGCAGCTGGCGCCACCCGAAAGCAGCGACCAGCAGGACGCCAACGATCAGGAGGACGACCCCGATCTGCACCTGCCCGGGGGCGAAGACCATGCTGATACCCAGCACCAAGCTGGCCACGGCCACCGTGGACGTCACTCCGCTGAGATGGTCCACCGGTTCGATGGATTCCTGGACGTGAGCCGGAACGTAGAGCACCACCAACACCAAGGCGATCGCGGCAATAGGCACCGCGATGAGGAATGCCGATCCCCACCACCAGGTGGTGAGCAGCAGCCCGGCGACAATCGAGCCGGCCACCGAGGCCATGGCACTCACGCCGGACCACATCGCGATGGCGCGGGTACGTCCGGGACCGACATGCCACAGTGCAGTGATCAGCGACAGGGTGGTGGGAAAGGCCATTCCGGCCGCGATGCCGGTGAACAGCCGCGAGGCCACCAGCATCTCGATGGATACCGAAAACGCTGACAGCAGGCTGGCCACGATCGTCAAGGCCAGTCCAACCATCAGCAGTTGCTTGCGTCCATAGCGGTCTGCGATGGCGCCGAAGTAGAGCACCGACATGGCCAGACCGAGCGAGCAGCCCACCGCGACGATGTTGAGGGCGGTCTGCGACGCGCTGAAGGCATCGCCGATGTCGGGTAGCGCAACATTCGCGGCTGCCAGGTTGATGTTGCATACCAGCGCTCCCAGGATGAGCGCACTCAGCACCAGACCGGCGCGTTCAGGGACATCAGGGCGGGCAGCGGTGCCCTCGGTGGTCTCGGGGGTCTCGGTCACGTCATCACAGTATCGAGAGCCGCGGTTTCCCACCGGGATGCGGAGCAGAAAGCCGCGTCATCGCTGAGCGCAGCGTTTTGCCCGCATGGTGCACCGGAGGATAACTTGGCGCAGACGGCATCGGGGGCGGTAGCTCAGCCGGTCAGAGCAGAGGACTCATAATCCTTGGGTCGTGGGTTCGAGCCCCACCCGCCCCACTGGCGCTCCGAAATCAGGAGTGGCGGCGAACAGCGAGTAGTGGTCACAGGTGATACTCCTCACCAGACATCCCGCCGCGCCCACAGCTCCACAGCCTCGGCCGCAGGAATGCCCGTCGGCCAAGAATTCCAGAAAAATCAACGACGAATGCTCGACGCGAAGCTGATAGCCTAACGATGCATTTGACCGATTCCTGCGAAAGGGCTTCTATGACAAGCTTCGGTGGTTGGGAATACCTGATCATAATTGCGATCTTCGTCGGGCTATTCATTGCGGCGCTCGCAAGCATCGGCGCACACCGGACCGCTTCAGGACTCGAGAAGGCCATCTGGGTTCTGATTGCACTGCTCTTTCCGGTGATTGGCCCATTCCTGTGGTTCGCAATAGGCAAGCGGTCAGCGCACGGGGCGTCGGCCTGAAGTCCACCCCAGACAAGGGACGACAGTCGACCTCCCGGACGCACTACGGACGACAGCGATCACCGGCTGCGGAATGGTTGGCGGCCGATCGTGCGGCTCGGACAGGTCGGGGTCTGCGTTGTGACCGTCCCCGGGCCGACATAACCTTCGGGCATGGGAACACATGTGATCACCGGTGCAGGCTCCGGTATTGGCGCTGTCGTCGCACGCACACTGTTGCAGCGCGGGGAGAATCTGCTGCTCGTAGCGCGTAACGCTGAGCGAGGCGAAGAACTCCGCGCCCACTACCCCGGAGCCCGGGTGCTCGTGGTCGATCTGGGCGGCGACGACATGGATTCTCAGCTCATCGCTGCTGGCGACTTCCCCGATCACATCGACTCGGTGGTGCACGCTGCCGGGATCGTGCAGCTCAATCCGGTGGTCTCGATGTCGGCGCAGGAGTTTCAGGAGACGCTGCAGGTGAATCTCGTTGCGCCAGCGGTGTTGACCCGGTGGGCCTTGCCCGGGTTGCGGGCGGCACGAGGGTCGGTGATCTTCGTCAACTCGGGGGCAGGTATTACCGCACACCCGAACTGGGGGTCGTACGCGGCGTCCAAGGCCGGGTTGCGGGCGTTGGCTGACTCGCTGCGCGGCGAGGAGGGCCGCAATGGAGTTCGGGTGACATCGGTGTTTCCCGGACGGACGGCAACACCGATGCAGCGGGCGGTGCGCCACCAAGAAGGTGGTGACTACGACGTGGAGTCCTATCTCGACCCGGCCACGGTTGCGGCGGCGATTGTGCAGGCGATCGATCTGCCGCGGGACGCCACCATGCCGGAGATCGTATTGCGTCCGGCGGGACGGCAGGCGGGGGGGTAGCGAGCGGTGGACTGGTGGGGTTGGGGGGGGCGACGCCGGCTGGTTGAGGAGCGAACACACCCACACCCCGGCTGGTTGAGGAGCGAACACACCCACACCCCGGCTGGTTGAGGAGCGAACGAAGTGAGCGTCTCGAAACCACTCCGCACCAGTCCACAAAACAACTTGCGAGGTTTCGAGACGGACGCTGCGCGTCCTCCTCAACCAGCCGAGGGAGGGAAGAACCACGCGACGTCGAAAGGGCGCTAGGCGGGTAGGGCGTCCACGATGCGACGGACGGCGGCCTGGATTACGCCGTCGTTGAAGGCCTTGAGCAGGGCCCCGTCGGAGAAGCGGTCGAAGCGCTGCAATGCGTTGATGACCATGACGGCTTGGGCACCGGTGGCGTCGCGGAGGAGTTCGGGGCTCTCGGCCAGCGAACGTCCTTCAGACCAGTGCGGCCAATCGAAGGGGATGTCCGCGCCGAGGTCGTTGACAACCGCAAGCAGGGCGTCGGCCTCAGCAGACAGTTGCGGTTCGGGTTGGGACGGTGCGGCTCCGGGGGCCCGAGGCGGCTCAACCCAACCGCCCAAAGTGGCCGCGGCCTCGACCTGTGCCAGTGCATCGCGCAGGCGTTGGGCAGCTGGTGCCGCCACGGCCACCAAGGCGGCGGCGTAGCTGGCTTCGACGTCTTCGAAGGATGGCTCTTCAGGCATGGGGATACTGTGCCGTACCCGAAGCACCACGCGAAACCAGCCAACCCACGATCCGCCAGCCCACAAGGAAGAACATCCGCCCACATCAGCTATGGTGAAAACACTCTACGAGCCGCCCGCCCCCGCGACGACTCGAACCTCGATGAAGCGAAAGTAGTATCCATGCCCCGAGCGATCGTCATCCGCAGCCTCGATGAACCCACCGCGACCGGAGCGATCAATACCGCAGCCGTCGAAGACATCGACATCGCCATGCTGGGCGACGACGACGTGCTGATCGAGGTGCACTACTCTGATCTGAACTACAAGGACGGCCTCGCACTGACCGGCAAGCCCGGCATTGTGCGCTCCACACCGCTGATCGGGGGCGCCGACCTGGTAGGCACCGTCGTGGAATCGGCCTCACCAGCGTGGAATCCCGGCGATGAAGTGATCCTCAACGGCATCGGCATGTCTGAGACCCGCCACGGCGGCTTCTGCGAACTGGCCCGGGTGCCGGCCGGCTCCCTGGTGAAGCTGCCCAGCGCCTTCACCCAAGCGCAGGCCGCCGCCATCGGGACGGCCGGCTACACCGCAGCCCTGTGCGTCCTGCGCCTGATGCGCGAGGGCATCGACGCCAGCTATCCGGTCGTGGTCACCGGAGCCACCGGTGGGGTCGGCTCCATCGCGGTCGCCATGCTGGACGCAGCACACTGCCCGGTCGCCGCCGTCACCGGACGCGCCGACCATTACGGCGACTATCTGCGCGAGCTGGGTGCCGGCCAGATCATCGATCGCGCCGAGTTCCTCGGCCAGGGCAAACCACTGCAGCAGGCCCGCTGGGCCGGCGGCATCGATACCGTCGGCGGCGAAATGTTGGCCAACCTGCTGGCGCAAACCCGCTACGGCGGCACTGTCGCCGCCTGCGGCCTGGCCGGATCTCCCTCGCTGCCCGCCACCGTGATGCCGTTCATCCTGCGCAATGTCACCTTGGCCGGCATCGATTCGGTGCACACACCGCTGATTCAACGCCAAGCCGCCTGGGAGTTCCTGGCCGCCACCTTGCCACTGGACCGGCTCGAATCGGCCACCCAGACCGTCAGCTTGGACGACGCGATCCCCGCCGCCCACCGGTTGATGAACGGACAGGCCCACGGACGCATCGTGGTGGATATTCGAGCCTCAACCTCAGTGGCATAGCTGCTAGTCAGCACCCCGCCGGAATCGTTCTCACTCTAGAATTCGAGCGTGTCCGACCTTGCCCCTCGCCTGATCGGTTGGTTTGCGAGCAACGCCCGCGACCTTCCGTGGCGCCGCCCTGGATTCAGTGCCTGGGGTGTGTTGGTGAGCGAAGTCATGCTGCAACAAACACCAGCCACCCGCGTCATCCCACATCTTGAGGCCTGGCTGGATCGCTGGCCCACCCCAGAAACGTTGGCCGAAGCCAGTCCCGCCGACGTGCTCAAGCAGTGGTCGAATCTCGGCTATCCGCGGCGCGCCCTGTGGCTGCGTGAGGCGGCCATCGAAATTCGCGATCGCTTCGGCGGCGAGGTGCCCCACGATGTCGAGCAGCTACTGCAGCTCAGCGGCATCGGGGATTACACCGCTCGCGCTGTGGCGGTGTTCGCCTATCACCAGCGCCATCCGGTGGTCGACACTAATACTCGCCGTGTGCTGGCTCGCGCCGTCCATGGCCGCAGCCAGCCCGGTGCACCGTCCCGCCGCGACCTCCTCGACATGGACGCCCAGTTGCCCGACGATCCCGAGCAGGCATTCGGGGTCAATGCCGCGACCATGGAGCTTGGGGCGACGGTGTGCCTGGCCGGCAACCCATTGTGTGACCGGTGCCCGATTCACATCGAGTGTCGCTGGTACCTGTTGGGCCGTCCAGACACTGGCGATGTCCGACCCCGGCAAGCCCGCTACAAGGGCAGCGACCGTGAGGCCCGGGGCGCAATCCTACGAACCCTCAGACAACACCCTGACGGCGGCCTTGCGCAGCCTCAGGTCTTGGCCGATTGGCCTGATCGCGCGCAGCGGCGCCGCGCAATCGCCTCGTTGATCGCCGACGGACTGGTCGTCGCCGACCACGATCAGGTGCGGCTTCCGGACTAAAGCGTCATCCCCAGCATGCGGGGCAGGTCTGAATCCAGACGCTCGCCAGCCCGGATCGCGGCCCGCAGCCCGGCCAGTCGATCATCGAGTGCGGTCAAGAACTCCAGGTTCGTCCGTTCTGCCTCGGAGGTTTCCAACACCGACATGATGCCGCCGTTGCGGATCACCACTCGGCGGTCCCCCAACAGTGCCAGGACCGGATCATGGGTCGACATCAGCACGATCTTGTCCCGGCCTACCAGCAGCGACAGCGCCTGGTGCCGGTCGATGCCGGCGTTTTCGATCTCATCGATCAGCACAATCGGGGAAGCCGACAACAAGGCGGTATCGGCGATCATCACCGCGCGCGATTGCCCCCCTGATAGCTGGGTCAATGGTGTGGCCGCAGCAATTTGCTCCCCAGCCAAGGTGTTGGCGCAGGCGACCACGTCGGCAGCCATTTTCGCCGGCTCCGCGATGCCACGGCTACGAGCGTGCAACTCGATGAACTCCCCCACCGGCAGGTCGATGACGAAGTTCATGTTCTGGGTGAGCTGAGCCACCAGCCGATGCCCCAGGTCATAGCGCTGCTCGTCGCTGGGCGCAGCACCGTTGACCAATACGGTGCGTCCGGTGGGGGTATCGCCCTGGGCCAGGCTTTCGATGTCTTCCAGCAGCCGGGACTTCCCGGCTCCGGTCGGGCCGACGATGCAGGTGACTTCCCCAGCACGCATCGTCAACCCACAAGACTCGGGACGTCCGGCCTTGTCACAGCCAGGTTTGACGGTGATCGTGGCCACCTGCGCCAGTTCGTCCGGCGGTTGGCTGAGCATTCTCTCCACGAAGCCGACCAGCACCTCCGCAAAGCCGGTCTTGGTCAGCCCGTAGTCGGTGAAGTACTCCTCGGGATAGTCGGCCAACAACTCGGCAACCGAGATCGAGGTGTCGAGTGTCTCCAAGCGGATCGCGTCGAAGTAGTTCTCCAGGTAGGGATACTCCCCCAGTAACGCCGCCACCGATCGGTTCACCAACAGCTCTTCAGCCAACTGTGGGCTGAGTTGATCAGTCATCGAAACGGATCCTTCGCAGATTGCCGGCCTGGAAAGTCTCATCTATGCGAGTCTGTCCAATGCAGTAGGAGCACAGTGCCGACGGCAGCGAGAACCGCAGATAGTCGCCCTGCAGGGAGTCGACCTCCGCCGCATCGGCCAAGAGGCGGCTCAGCGCGAAGGCACCCTGCCCGGTGATGCCGTTGACGGCGATCACCGTGGCCAGCCGGTTCACTTCGCGAATTCGAGCGGCGAACACCTCCCGTTCAGCCTGAGAGACGATGTCTCCCTTGGTCACCACCACCACATCAGCGAGCCGCAACATAGGCCCGATCTTCTCCGGGGTGCCGATGCCGGACAGGTTGTCGATCACACACACGGCCAGCACCTTCTTCACATGTGGTGAGCAGCGGTTGCACAGACCGGCGCTTTCGCTGATCAGCAGGTCCAGGCCTTGACGCTTTCCCCACTGGACGGCCTGATCGACATTGGTGATGAAGAAATGATCCGGGCACAGGCTGCCTGCCAATCCCACTTTCGAGATCACTCCGGCGCGCTGGTAGGTGTCGGCATCAGACGAGCTGAGGCAGTCGAACTTGATCACACCGGTCTGCAGCTCTCGCTGCCGAAGGTGTTCGATGGCACGCAGAATGACCGAGGTCTTGCCCGAGCTGGGCGGCCCGGCGACGGTGACGAACCGCATCAGCAGGAGTTGTCGCGGTGATACTTGGCGAAGCGGACGCTGAGTTCCACATCCCACGCGGCCTGCCGTCCGCTCAGCAGGTGATCCCACCCCAACCATTGGACGCGAGCGCCCTCGGGCATGACCGGGGTCGCGCCGGGCATCGTCGAGGGAAAATGACTGGTGGCGAAGACGCTGCCCAGCGTCGCGGAGGTCGCGAAATCGACCAGGGGTTGATTCTCCTCGGCCAGATCGGCGCGCACGATTGTCAGCAGCGGATTACACAGGGCACCGTCACTGGGCCACACCAACTCCAAGCGCCCCGGCTTGACCGCACCCTGAACGAAGACCCATGGCGCGAGGTAGATCGCGGCCGGTGCTGGCGAGGTGCGTCCGGCGGTGCGCGCGGTTCCGGGCCCATTCAGGGCTGTGGCAATAGTGCGGTCGGCCGCGACCAGGCCTTCTTCGCCGTGGGTGGCCTTCACCCAGCTCAGGAAGCGAGTGCCGATGCTCTTGTGGCTGTCGCCGATACTCAGGCTGTCGGCGTAGATCGGATCCAGCAGATCGGTGAGACTCTGGGGCACCGGCCGATCACCCAGCGCTCTGTGATCGACGAGCATCACTTCAGGGTTGACCGCAATCACGTTGTAGGCACCCAGTGGATCGGTGAAGGAATCGGCGTCCAAGAAGGGCACCTCGGTGAGATCAACCACCTGCTGAAATGCACCGGCTTTGGCGAAACGCTCCACCACCGAGGTGGAGGTGAAGGCACCCGCGGCGGAATCGATGGAGACTTCGGGGAGTTGCTCAACACTGGTGGCTGCGGCCACATCCCGAAGGGTTCCGGCAACCTCAACATGCTCGCCACACATGGAGGGCACGAAGCTATAAAACCGACGCCCACTCAGCACATGCTGCTCAGCCTGAAAGGCCTCATAGGCGGCCTGGAATCGGTTCTTCACCGGGCAAGGCACTTCCACCTTGAAATCCAGGTGACGCGCCGACTCCTGGCGGCGCAGCAGATCCGCAACGACAAAAGAAGAAGCCATGGAAAAATCGCCTGTCGGGTGAGTGCCGGTTGCCCTGACTCCCCATAGTGGGGGTGCCGGGGCAACCGGCGCCAGACATTCTCACCGCCGTTACTCAGGTTTAACTCGCCTGGTATTCCTCAGCCACATGGTCTCTGGATCGCGGATCACCCGGCGAGGTCGACTACCGCACCCGTGCGGTTCGGCGGCTGGCCACCGTCTTGCTCGCGTAGCCGGCTCGCGAGCCGGTCACTGTGACCTGAATCCGCTTGCCACGGTAGGACGCCTTCACCTTCAGCGGCGAGCAGTTGCGCTTGACCACCTTCGAGCCGACATACCACCGACAGGTGGTTGCCACCGGCTGCGGAAGCCAAGACCCCGCACGCACCGTCAGCCGTGCGCCCACCTTCGCCGCACCGTGGATCTTCGGCTTCACCGAAACGATGCGACGTGCACTACCGAGCTCGAAATCCACATGAGTGGCGAGCGTGGACTGAAAGCCAAGGTAGTCGCGGGTGATACTCACCGGCGCACTCTTGCCTGGCACCTTCAACTGCAGCTTTTCAGCGTCGCTGACCGACGAGCGCGTGAACAGGCCGAAGTAGTACCCATCGGCCTTTGTCGTGCCGATACACGGGCCAGCCTCGATACACACGGTGACGCCGGCATACGGGCGGCCTTGCACATCAACGACTCGCCCGCTCACCGAGAACTGATCGGTAACCCCCGCACGCGGCAGCACGATCCGTCCCAGGTTCCCGTCAGGCGACCATTTCTGCCCCATCGACTCATAGCCATCCGCCGAAACATGCAAGGAATGCTCGTCATAGGGGTAGGGACCCATTCTGACCGAGAACCGGCCCTGAGCATCAGTCAGGCTGACCGGACGATACCCACTCTTGATGGTGGCACCCGCGACAGGCTTGCCTGCAACGTCGACGATCTGTCCACTGGCCACCGGGTAGGAGTTCACCTCGAGGTCACGCTGGACGGTGTCCCCCGGTTCGGCATCGATCTTGACTTGGCACTGCTCCCCGTACCGGATGTCCTTGTACAGACCCTCATGGGTGTCTGTGGCCGAAACCGACACGCAGCGCACCTCGACGTCCACCCCGAACTGGTTATCGGTAGTGAGTTTCGGTGTGACGGTGTACGTTCCGCCCGAATCGGTAAGCACGCAGTCAGCGTGGTCAAAAAGGTCACACACCTCGATGCCTGCCGTTGGAACGCCGTCCAGGCGCACGACACCAGTCACAGTGACGTCACCCTCCGCAGCCCAAACAGGAATCGTGCCAGGCACGAGCATCACCAAGCCGGCAATTCCGGCAACCACCCCTCGGGCAGCATGAATGTTCACAAGTATCCCCCGTCTTGTATCCCCAAAGTTGAGCAATCCCCCGAGCCCGAAAAGCCCCCGCAGGTCGGGTCGTTGCACCGGGCGTCATTGCGACCCGAAAACCCCGGGACGCGCCACTGGCAGCGCCAATAATGCAGTACGGGAACCACTGGGGCAACATTCAAACGCAGGCCGTGGGCGACACGTTTCTATTACGACGATTCAAACGCCGCAGTTCAGACCGGAGGATGCCGCCGACCGCCGAAAAGCACCGGCAAGAGCGGCAACACCGAAGCCCCCATCAAGACCTTCGCCAGTGTCGGTTCAGCAGGCCAGAGGATGGCAGCGGCCACCAGCAGTGCGGCGAACACCACCGCGAAGACCATGCGATTCAGGGTCCGATCCAGACGACGCATCCGCAGATCGAGCATCGGATTGCGCACCGAAAGTTCGCCCCGTTCAGCAGTGGTCATCAAACGATCGATCCGCGTCGGCAGCGCGATCAACGTCTGGGCGATCTTGATGCCCTCTTCCTTGACGGTGTCCCACGATCGGGAGTCGCCGTCGTCCCCAGCAACCAGCTTGGCGGTGTAGGGCGCCAATGCCGACCAGACGTTGAAGTCCGGCTCCAGCCCGGTGCAGATGCCCGAGAGCATGGCGATGCTGCGTCCCAACAACAGCAGATTCTCCGGCAGCTGGAACGGCATGCTGACCATCAGATCGCGGAACTGCAAGCCGAAACTCATCATCTCTTCGTGACTGATGTCGCGAAGATCACCCATCGTCATGCCGCCGAAACGGTCGAAGACCTGGGCAGCAGCCAACTCCAGCAGCTTCACATCGGCGGTCGGAAGCAGCACCTTGAGCTCTTTGAACGCCCCCACTAGTCGGGCGGCGTCCTGCAGCGCAATAGCAATCAATGCCTCTCGAAGACCCTCGCGAAGCTCCTCAGGGATCCTGCCCACCATGCCGAAATCGATGAACGTCAATCGGAAGTCGCCATTGTCGCCGCTCGGTTCGACGAAAAGATTGCCCGGATGCGGATCGGCGTGGAAGACCCCATCGGTGAAGATCTGCTGCAGGTAGGTTTCCACCAGCTTGTTCGCCACCTGGATCCGGTCAATCCCGGCTGCGGCAATCGCGTCGTGATCGCCGATGCGGATCGCGGTCACGTCCTCCAAGGTCAGCACCCGCGTCGTGGTGTGCTCCCAGGCGATCTCGGGCACTCGGACGCCGGTGTCGTCACCGAACGCCGCTGCGAAGTGCGCGGCGTTCCCGGCCTCGGCGATGTAGTCGATCTCGGCCAGCGTTGTGGTGGCGAACTCCTCCACCAGGGCAGGAACATCTGCCCGACTGCTGACCGGCTCATAGCGGGTCAGCCACTGACCCACCCGGTGCAAGGCGGTGAGGTCCACGTCCACGATCTTGTCGATGTCGGGTCGCTGGACCTTGACCACCACAGCGGCGAAGCCGGTCTCTTCAGCGTCAGCCTCGAACAGCACTGCCCGGTGAGTCTGCCCCAGCGAAGCCGCAGCCAGCGGCTCGGCCTCGAAGCTGGCGAAGACCTGTTCCAAGGGCCGGCCCAGATCCTGCTCAGCCCGGATTCTGATCGTCTCAAAGGGTGCCGGTGGCACCTCGTCCTGCAGGCCGGAGAGCTCATCGGTGATCTCGACCGGCAGCACATCAAGACGCGCAGATAGGAACTGACCGACCTTGATCATCAAGCCACCCTGGCGAATCGCCAAGGCTCGGAATCGTGCCGCAATGCGCTGGTTGCGCTTCACCCGAGTGCGGTCGGTCCACCGCGTCAGCCCCAGCTTGGGCAACACGATCTCCCAGTAGATGAAGCTCGCCGTGACCAGCCCGAAGAAGGTAATGATGCGGCGATAGCGCGCGCGAAGTTGCGCAGGGGTCATGTAAGCATCAGTCCTCGGCCAGCAGGGTGTACACCTGCTTGCGCGCCGCGTTCAGGATCTCCACCACCTTGTCGGTCTTCTGCTTGTCGCCGGTCCGGGCCGCCTGCATCACTGCGGAAGCCAATCGGGCTGCGGACTCCCGCAGATCCAGTATTCCCGAGACATCGCCGACGGCGGCCGCCACGTCCCACGGTGCTGGTTCCGCCGCCAGGTCGGCGACGGCGACCTTGCCGTCCTCAGTGAGCGAGAAGACCTTCTTGCCTGCGGTCTCAGTGGCCTCGATCAGACCTTCGTCGGCCAGCAACTGCAAGGTCGGATAGATCGAGCCCGCACTGGGACGCCACAGTCCCCCGCTGCGCTGACCGAGTTCTTGAATGATCTGATAGCCATGCATCGGCTTCTCGGCCAATACCTTGAGAATCGCCGCCCGGGTGTCGCCGCGTCGGGCCCGAGTATGAGGACCGTAACCACCGGCAACGGGACCCTTCATTCCCCAGTCGGCCAGCTTGCGCAGAAAGGCGGCGGGATCCATGAGAGCTTCTTGGGTGTGCGACATCGCGTGCTCCCTTCAAGCCATATTGCGATATGTCGTTAGCTATCGTAGCCATCGGCGCCAAGTCGACCAGCGGGTACCGTGGGAGCATGAGTTCTATCGCGGTGTGTCCGTCCTGTGGCACCAAGAACCGGGTGCCAGTTGCGTCCTCAGGACGCCCCCAGTGCGCGTCCTGCCACCAGCCCCTGCCGTGGCTCGTCGAAGCCGGCGACGCTGACTTGGATGCAGCCTTGAACACCGACCACCTCGTACTCATCGACCTTTGGGCGCCCTGGTGCGGGCCGTGCACGATGGTCGCGCCGGTGCTGCAGCGGCTTTCGGTGCGCTATGCAGGCAAAGTCAAAGTCGTGAAGGTCAACGTCGATCACAATCCGCGCTCCTCGGCCCGTTTCGACGCACAGTCCATTCCGACTTTGGTCATGACGCGCCACGGTGCTGTCGTCGATCGCATCGTCGGAGCGCAGGGCGAGGCCGCTTTGGTCGCACGAATCGAGCCCCTGCTCGTTACGCGATAGCGGGCTCATCGTTCACGAAATGTCCCCGAAAGAGGACTGACGCCGATCACCAGCCACAGATTAGGGTCCGACCAGTACCACTTGTTCATGAATGCCTTCACATGACTGAAAACCCCCCGACCGCCTGGACCCACGGCACTCTGCGGAACCCCACACCGGCAGAGCCTGAGCCGAGCCGCGCAGCGTCTGCGGAAGTCAACGGGCCCGAGTGGCTACTTCAACTCGGTGCGGTGAAGTTCACCCAGATCGTCAGCGAGGCCTACCGCGACCAGGGATATCAGGTGCAATTCATGGTCGATTCTGTTTCGGGAGTCGATCTGGTGCTGCTGCGAGGAAGCGATCGCATTCTGGTGAGCTTCGAGCGTCGTCGCGTCACGGTTTCCGATGTCGACGTGGTGCAACGCCTTGATCGAGCAGTCACCGCGCAATCAGCGTCGTGGGGGCTGGCGATCACGGCTTGCGGCTTCACCGCCGAGGCCTACGAGTTCGCCGAGCACACCCGCATCACCTTGCTGGACGGCGAGGCTGTCGCCCAACTGCTCGCCATCGGCCCTCTTCAGCCGGTCACTCCGATTCCGCCTCCTACCAAGCGGATCCCGTCGAGTCCGAGCGCAACGATCCCGACCTGCCCGGCATGCCACACCGCCATGGTGTTGCACTCCGAGGACGCGGCAGCCTCGTCCTATTCCTGGATCTGTCCGAAGTGCACGCACGCCGAGACCCCCGCCCCACCGCGGCGCACTCTGGGACACCTCTCCCAAGACGGCGAATGGCAAGGCGCTTTGGGTCGTTGGCGCCAGCTCAGCAACCATTAGAAAACACAACGGCCGCCCCACCTGAATCACCCTGGTGGGACGGCCGACGACGGTGTTGAACTAGCGGATGACCGCCAACAGTTCGGTGGCATCGATGACGAGGTAATCGTGCCCGTTCATGTGAACCTCAGCGCCGGTGTACTCCGGGAAGAGCACAACCTCGCCAGGCTTCACCTTGATCATCTCTTCGTCATCACCGACAGCGATGACGACGCCGCGCTGCTGCTTGGACTTGGCGGTATCGGGGATGACCAGACCACTTGCGGTCACGCTTTCCTCTTCGGATACCTCCACCAGAACTCGGGAGCCGAGCGGTTGCACGGATTCACTCACGACTGTTTCCTTCCGACGACGGACAAGCCCCGCCACTCTAGCGGAGCCGGCTGATGTTACGAACCCGACAATGCTGCCGAGGTCAACGGGCGCGCAACCCCAACAGCGCGTCAATTCGCTGCTTGTCGAAGCCTACGATCGGCCGACCGTCGATCTCGACAACGGGGACCCCCATCTGGCCGGTTTTGCGGACCAGATTGTCGGCCGCCTTCTGATCACGACTGACATCGATCTCTCGGAACTGCACCCGGTTCTCACGCAGGTAGGCCTTGACGCGGGTACACCACGAGCAGGTGGGAGTGGTGAATACCAGTACTCGATGCTTGGTGTTGGTCGCTGACACGGGTCTCCTTTCGCCGCTCCTAAATATACCCCCGGGGGCATAGTCGCTCCAAGCTGGCGGCTTCCTCAATCCGTAGAGGTACGCGCCCTCGCCAGGACCAATGCGCCGCGCCCACACCGCCTCGACCTCTAAGCTATGGCCATGCTCATCATCGGCTTGATTCTGTTCGGCATGATCATCGGCGCCGGCGCACAACTCATCGTGGGACGTTCCCGCAAAGGCCTGGACTGGACGTTGGCCATCGTCGCAGGCCTGGTCGGCTCGTTCGTGGGCGGCTTGCTGATCAGCCTGCTCTCCGGTGATGGTCTGGAGTTCCGGGCGTCCGGCATTATCGGATCGCTGGTCGGCGCAATCATCATCACTGCGGTGTGGACCTGGTGGAAGCGCCGTTCCTCGGACAAGTCCTGACCGATGCTGTGACTCACGCCGCAGGGGCGTAGTGTCACGTAATGATCCGAAACGGCATCGCCCGCACGTACTGGCGCTTCAGTCGCTGGACCCTGACCATCGAACCGCAGCCGAACCGGCCTCGGATCATCATCGGAGCCCCGCACACGTCCAACTGGGACTTCGTCTTCATGCTCGCCATTTGTTGGCGTGCCAACATCTCAATGAAATGGCTGGGCAAGCACACCCTGTTCACCGGGTGGCGCGGCCCGATCATGCGGGCACTGGGGGGAATCTCGGTAGATCGAGGCAACCCAGGCACCATCGTGCAGCAGGTGCTCGCCGAGCAAAGCGATCGCAATATCTCGATCGTGATCACCCCCGAAGGTACGCGCAGCACCGGTCGCAACTGGAAGTCGGGCTTCTACCGTCTCGCCTTGGACGCCAAGCTGCCGGTCACCTTGGCCTTCGTGGATCGCAACACCATGACCACCGGGCTAGGGCCGACCATTGAACTCAGCGGTGACCCGACCGCCGATATGGACGTGATCCGCGCCTTCTATGCCGACAAAGCCGGCTTCCATCAGCTCCAGAGCACCGAGCCACGACTCTCAATCGAGGGTCGCTCGGTTACCCAGACACCTGAGGACCACTAAGTTCGGCGCTATGACCGACTGCCTGCTCAGCGAACGTCGCGGCGATATCGCGATCCTCACTCTGAACCGCCCGGATCGACGCAACGCGTTGAACATCGAGTTATGCCGTGCCATCACGGCGGCTGCGGATGAGGCCGTCCGCGACGGCGTGCGTGCCATCGTGATCACTGGTGCGGGCAGTTCGTTCTGCTCAGGTGCCGATTTGTCTGAGGTCTACGGCCAAGAGTTCATCGAGGCGCTGTACGCGATGCTGCACGGACTGTCGCAGCTCAGCGTCCCACTAATCGCGGCGGTGAATGGCCCTGCCGTCGGCGGCGGGGCACAGCTGTCGATCGCCTGCGATCTGCGGGTGGTCGACACCACGGCCAGCTTTGCGATTCCCACCGCCAAGAACGCCCTCGCGGTGGATACCTGGACCATTCGCACTCTGGCCGGGGTGGCCGGTGACGGGCTCGCCCGTCGCATGCTGCTAGCCGCCGAGACAATCGACGCCGATACCGCGATGCACCTCGGCCTGGCCGACCGCCGCGGAAATCTCGACGCCGCCATCACCTGGACTGAGCAGATCGCCGACTTCGCCCCGCTGACACTGGCCTACACAAAGCGCGTCCTCAATGGCTGGGCGGACACCGAAGAGACGGCCACGCGCTACGCCGAAGTATGGTCGAGCGCCGATGCGACCGAGGCCGCCCAAGCCTGGCGAGAGAAGCGCTCCCCCCGTTTCATCGGCGAATAGCCACCACGTGGCGAACGGCGCCTGGCCTGGTCGAGACGGCCCTCCTTGATCAGCCGGAAAAGGAAAGAGCAAGCCCAATCCGTCCGACGGAGGAGCACCCTCCACCCCGACTGGTTGAGGAGCGAAGGACCTCCCTCCTCAGGCTGGTTGAGGAGCGAACAACCTCCCCATCCGGCTGGTTGAGGAGCGAACAACCTCCCCATCCGGCTGGTTGAGGAGCGAACGAAGTGAGCGTCTCGAAACCTCCCAGTCACGAACCGTTATCCACAGATCAGCTCAGCTGGCTGTGCTCAACCGATGCCGCGCCAACACACTGAACCCATGGCCTGGGTGTACATGCTGAAATGCGCTGATGGAAGCTTCTATGTCGGGAGCACGACCGACCTGGACGCGCCACTGGCCCAGCATGCCAGCGGGAAGGGTGCGAAATACACCAGCACGCGTCTCCCCGTCGAGTTGGCCTGGGCACAAGAGTTTGACAACATCGCCCACGCCTACGCCTTGGAGAAACAGATCCAGGGCTGGAGTCGCGCCAAGCGCCTCGCACTGATCGAGGATCGCTGGGACATCATCCAAGCCGAGGCGCGATCACATCGAAGCCGCAAAGCGTCGACCTAGCGCTTGGTTTCGAGACGGACGCTACGCGTCCTCCTCAACCAGCCGAAAACGGAGACCGTCCAACCGAACAGCAAACACCCCCACTCCGGCTGGTTGAGGAGCGAACGAAGAGAACGTCTCGAAACCCCCGACGCAACTCCACAAACCAGCTTGCGAGGTTTCGAGACGGACGCTACGCGTCCTCCTCAACCAGCCGAGGGAAAGGGCACGAGGTTTCGAGACGGACGCTGCGCGTCCTCCTCAACCAGCCGGGGGAAAGGAAGCCGTCCAACCGAAGATCGACCTCCCCCACTCCGGCTGGTTGAGGAGCGAACGAAGTGAGCGTCTCGAAACCCCCGAGACAGTCCACAAACCAACTTGCCAAGTTTCGAGACGGCCCTCAGGGCCTCCTCAACCAGCCGGCGAAAAGGAAACCGTCCAACCGAAGAGCGATCTCCCCCACTCCGGCTGGTTGAGGAGCGAACGAAGTGAGCGTCTCGAAACCCCCGACACGGTCCACAAACCAGCTTGCGAGGTTTCGAGACGGACGCTACGCGTCCTCCTCAACCAGCCGACGGGAAAGGAAACCGTCCAACCGAAGAACAACCTCCCCCACTCCGGCTGGTTGAGGAGCGAACGAAGAGAGCGTCTCGAAACCCCCGAGACAGTCCACAAACCAGCTCGCGAGGTTTCGAGACGGACGCTACGCGTCCTCCTCAACCAGCCGAGGGAAAAGGAAACCGTCCAACCGAAGAACAACCTCCCCCACTCCGGCTGGTTGAGGAGCGAACGAAGAGAGCGTCTCGAAACCCCCGAGACAGTCCACAAACCAGCTCGCGAGGTTTCGAGACGGACGCTGCGCGTCCTCCTCAACCAGCCGCGGAAGAGAGTCGCTTCCTGCTTAGCCAGCCGAGGACGAAAGACACACGTCCTACCCGGGGGGAAGAGAGAAAGACCGCGGGCGGACGAGAGCCGGGATTCATCAGTGGTGGGACATCGGGGACAATGAACCCATGGTCGGCGATGGAGAGAACACCGCATTGGAGGCGCTGAGCGGAGCGTCCGGGGAACTGCGGCAGGCTGAAGCGAACCTCGATCACGCTGTTGTGCAGGCCCGTCGCGCCGGGGCCAGTTGGGCCAGCATCGGCCAAGCCATTGGCATCAGCCGCCAGGCCGCTCACGAACGCTGGGGGCATCTCACCCGCGGCGGCTGCCAGCGCGCAGACTGCGACTGCCCCTCACACGAGGCCTCAACCTGCCCATGCGGCCACGGTCCAGGACGCGGCCATCGCGCCGGCTGACCACGCCGCCACCCCGATACACCTCGCCGACGAACGCAGCACCACCCAGGCGCCGAAAGACGACTCAGCCGTGCCCGTGAGCCTCGCTATCGGCGCAGGCCGCCGCACCGCTCAGATGTCCGTCCATGAATGCCACCACCGAATCGGCGACCGTACCGGCCGCGCCGGTGGCGGCAGCGATCCCGTACTGATTGAAGAACTGAATGGCGCGTCCGCCCATGCCGCCGCTGAGCATCACCTCGCCGCCCAACTCGTTGATGTACCCCGGGATCTGGCCAGGCTGATGACCCTCGAGGAAGGGATTGGCGAACACCTCGACCGAGGAGACCTCGGCGGCGTCGGCGTCCACCACAGTGAAGTACGGGGCGTGGCCGAAATGCTGGGCCACCGGAGCGTCCAGCCCCTGGTCGGTCTGGGCCGTCACAACGATCCGCATGGGGTCTCCTTGCTGAGTCAGTGCCGCCCGCACGGACGGTCGGCTCAGCATACGTCAGGATTTCCTGACGCTGGGCGCACCCCTCTGCAATTCCGAGACCGAATCACGCCGTCCGATCAGGCCTGCGGCAGCCCCGCTGAAGCCAGCAGCTCCTTGGCCTCCTCGATCGGGTCAAGTTTCAAAACCAGCAAGGCTTGATCACCGGGTCCAGCGAGTTCGGCGTAGAGGTACTCGATGCTGACTTCCGAGTCGTCGAAGATGGCCAGAATCTCGGCCAACGCGCCCGGACGGTCGGGGACCTCAATGCCGAACACCTCCGAGATGCGGGCGGTGTTGCCCAACTCCTGCATCGCGGCCAGCGCTGCCTCGGCGTCATCGGCGATGAACCGCAGAATGCCGAACCGATCGGTTTCAGCCAGCATCAGGGCGCGCAGGTTGATGCCGCGCTCCCCCAGTTGCCGTACCACCGGCGCCAGTCGGCCTCGGCGACTCTCCAAAAAAACCGAAACCTGCTTCAGGATCATTGCCGTCCCCTTACACGCCCGTCGGGACGGATCGCCGGTCGACGATCCGCTTGGCCTTGCCTTCACTGCGTTCGATGGTCTTGGGGTTGACCAGCTTCACGGTTGCCTGAATCCCCAGAGCCAACTTCAACTCGTGTTCGATCTTCCGCTCCAGCGACAGAATCTGCTTGACCTCATCGGAGAACAGATCGGCTGCCATCTCCACTTCGACCTCGAGAGTATCCATGGCGCCGTCGCGGTCGACCACGATCTGGTAGTACGGCTCGACGCCCTCGACCCGCAGCAGCACCTCCTCGACCTGCTGGGGAAACACATTCACCCCCCGCACGATCAGCATGTCGTCATTGCGTCCCATCAGGCGGTGGATGCGTCGGGAGGTGCGTCCACACGGGCACGGCTCGTCCATCAGATAGGTGATGTCACGGGTGCGGTAGCGCAACACCGGCGTACCAGTGCGCGTGAGCGTGGTGAGCACCAACTCGCCCTTCTCACCGGACGGCAGCACCTCGCCGGTATCGGGGTCGATGATCTCGGGGTAGAAGTGGTCCTCGAAGATGTGCAGACCGTCCTGCTCGCTGCACTCACCGGCCACTCCGGGGCCGATCAGCTCAGTCAAGCCGTAGATGTCGTAGGCCTTGATCCCGAGCTTGGCCTCGATATCGGCCCGCATCGCTTCGCTCCACGGCTCAGCGCCAAAGAACCCAGCGCGTAGCGGCCCGTTCGCGACGTCGATGTCGTGTTCGGCTGCGTACTCGGCGATGAACTGCGCGTAGGAGGGGGTGCACAGCAAAGTGGTGGTTCCAAAATCGGCCATGGTGTTCAACTGCCGGAAAGTGTTGCCCGAACTCATCGGCAGCGTCATCGCGCCCAGCGTGGTGCCGCCGTAGTGGCCACCCAGGCCGCCGGTGAACAGGCCGTAGCCGTAGGCGACCTGGATGATGTCCTCAGCACCGACTCCCCCGGCATCCAGCGTGCGAGCCATGACCTCACCCCAGATGCTCAGGTCATTGCGGGTGTAGCCACCGACCACCGGCTTGCCCGTGGTGCCCGAAGACATATGCACCTCGACGATCTCGCTGGCATCGCAGGCGAACAAACCGAAGGGGAACACCTCACGCATGTCGTATTTGGAGGTGAAGGGCAGCGTCGCCAGATCCGCCAGGCTGGTCACATGCTCCGGTCGGACGCCGGCTTCGTCCAGACGCTTGCGGTAGAACGGCACCCGCTCGTAGACCAGCGCCACCAGGGCACGCAGCCGTTGCACCTGCAACTCGCGCAGCTGGTCCACCGGCAGCGTTTGAGCAGCTTCATTCCACATCGGCGACCTCCATCAGTTGACCGACAGCCAGGGTGCGTCCGGCATCGAACGCGGCCAGGTTGGCGTCCGCGCTACCTCGCGGAGCGAGCAGTTCGACAGCACTACGCAGGTGCTCCTCGGCGAGCGGGAAGAAGACCGAGGCCGCCCCCAGCAGTGCGGTGTTGCGGACCTTCGCCGGCACGCTGCGGCGGATCGTAGCCATTTCGACGCGCACCACCCGCCCGAAGAGGCGATCGATCTGGGCAGCGAGGTCGACCGGATACGACTCGACTCCCACCGGGAACAGCGGCTGATCCAGGTAGCAGGCATCCGCCCCGGTATGCGCCCAGGGGGCCCAGCGAAGCAGTTCCATGGGTTCCATGGCCACGATCACATCGGCGGTGCCCTCATCGATGACGGCCGAATGCACCTTCTCACCGAACCGCACATGGCTGAACACTGGACCGCCGCGCCGCGACATCCCGTGGATCTCGCTCTTCTTGACGTCTTGGCCGGCCAGCGCAGCCGCCTCGGCCAAAATGTCGGACGCCAGCACGATTCCCTGACCGCCGACACCCACCATCAACACATTGAAGATCGGGCTCATCGCTGGCCTCCCACCGGGTTGAGCTGCACCAACTGTCGACGCGCGGACTTCTTGGTGTCCAGCTTGTCGAGGCGTTGCAGCTTCTGGCCCTCGATCAGACACAAGCCGAGCACCACCAGCAGCCGCACCCCGCTTCGATCAGCGAGAGTGTCGATGGCCTCGGAGATGCCCTGGGTGTCGTAGGCGTCCACCATGCCGACGTTCTCAGCCGGGATGCCGAACGCCTGGGCGAGCAACCGATAGTCGACGCTGAAGGTGTCCTGGCGTCCCATGCGTTCGCCGCTCATCGGGTTGGGCTGCATGCCGGTCATAGCGGTGGTGCCGTTGTCCAGGACGATGTACAGCCCGTCGCGCTGATTCCAGGCCGCATTCAGCAGCCCGGTTATTCCGGAGTGGGCGAAGGTCGAGTCGCCGATCACCGCAGCGATCTTGCCCCGCTGCTCCGCCGGCACCACGATGTCCATGCCCTGGGCGATGGTCAGCGACGCCCCCATGTCGAGCAGGGTGTCCATCGCGTTGTACGGCGGCAGCACGCCGAGTGAGTAGCAGCCGATGTCGCCGGAGACGAGCATGCCTTTGCGTCTCAGCTCGGTGAAGACGTGATCGTGGGGGCACCCAGCACACAAACCCGGACGCCGCACCGCAACGTCGATCTCGGCAGTCGGCCCGGCTTCGGCGGTTTCCCTGCCCAGGCCGGCGGCCACGATCGCCGGAGTGAACTCCCCGATCGCAGGGAAGGCCGCCTTTCCGATGCAGTCAATCCCCCACGCCTTGAGCTGGGTCTCCAGCACGGCGTCGAGTTCCTCGACCACATAGAGCTTCTCGACCCGTCCGGTAAAAGCGGTGACGAGCTCCCTCGACAGTGGATGCACCAGGCCGAGCTTGAGGACGGCAGCGTCGGGGGCTACTTCTTTGACATAGGTGTAGGGAATGCCGGAGGTGATGATGCCGATGGGCGCCGCAGCGCCTTCATCGAGGCCCTCGGGCCACTCGATGCGGTTGGCCGGATAGTCGGCTGCCGCTGCGATGAGCGCATTCATGCGCTCCTCGACGGCGACCCGGCGACGGCGGGCGTTGCCGGGAATCATCACGTATTTACCCGGATCGGACACGAAGCCGCGCGCTACCGGCGCCTCGATGCGCTCCGGGCCTCCGTCCGGGAAGGGATCAACCAAACTCTTGGAATGCGACAGCCGGGTCGTCATCCGCAGGAAGACCGGAGTGTCGTAGGTCTCGGACAACTCGAACGCAAGCCGCGTGAACTCCCGGGCCTCCTGGGAATCCGACGGCTCCAGCATCGGAACCTTGGCCGCAATCGCGTAGTTGCGGTTGTCCTGTTCGTTCTGTGAGGAGTGCATGGACGGATCATCGGCAGTGATGACCACCAGGCCGCCACGTACCCCCAGATAGCTCGCCGTGAACAGCGGGTCTGCGGCCACATTCACCCCGACATGCTTCATCGTGACCAGGGTCCGGCCACCGGCCAGCGAGGCACCGACGCCGACCTCCAAAGCGACTTTCTCGTTCACCGACCACTCGGTGTACACCTCGGGTTGGGTGGCCAGGGCTTCCAGAATCTCCGTGGACGGCGTGCCCGGATAGCCACAGCCGACCGCTACCCCTGCTTCCCACGCGCCCAGAGCGACAGCCTCATTACCGGACAGCATTCGCGTACGCACTTTCAGGTACCTTCCTTCGCGTCCCGCGTAGTTTAGGTCCTGCTCGGACGCGTCGCCGCCAGCGGACTCAGTCTGGGGCGGAGCCGGGAAGGATCTTGGCCATCACGAGTTCGTCAACCGGGCGTCCGTCGACGATCAGTGAATGTCGACGCACCCCTTCGGCGGCGTAGCCGCGCTTGGCGTACAGGCTGATGGCGGGCAGATTGTGCGCCATCACGGTCAGCTCCAGCCGCGTCACCGCCGACAACCGCGCCCAATCATCGATGCGGGCCAGCAGCCGAGTACCCAGTCCCTGACCTCGCGCGCTGGGCAGCAGGCCGAGGACCACCATCGCGCAGTGACGGTTTCTGCGGTAGGTGCCTCGTTCGGCTTGGGCGAAGCCGACGACCTGTGCACCCTGAACGGCCACCAGGTAGCAGTCCCCGCGCATCCGGAGTTCGGCGAGCCAACCGGCGAAGCGCGCGACATCGAGACCGCGTTCACCGGGCTCCAACATCATGAACCTGGTCTCGTGATCCAGCTCGTTGAGCATCGCCAACACCGGTGCTGCGTCGCTGAGTTCTGCGTCACGAATTCGCAGTTGGTTGGCATCGCCGAAGATCATCAGGGGCCTCCTCTGGGAATGCATCCTCGCCTGTGGACGGGGCTGCCGTCCAGACCTGCCAACGCCCGGCCACCGTCGACGGCGGGCGTTGTCGTCCTTGCTGAGCCGCAGCGAACCCCGGATCACGGTCGACGACGCCAGCCGCCATATTTGGACCGCGAAGGCCCCACCGCCACGGCGGGACCGCCACGCACCTCCGATCGAAAGGATGATCACCAACCGGAAACAAATGCCAACTCGAGCATCATTTCTTCCGATCACAAACAATGCGATGTGAATTCCGCTAGGTATCAATGTCATGGGGCAGCAGCGTGGACGCATTCCTGCATTTGCCGTTTCCGCTTGGCGCTGGCGTCCCTGCCACCGGCACGACGGGAGCACCAGTGAACGCTGGGTTGGTGGAGCGGCGGCAGGCAGGGATCGCACCGTGCGCCAGAGCGTCAACGGCGCAGCCGGACCCGCAGGAAGCACTACTCGTTGAATAAGTCCCCGGATGGGTGACTTTGCAGGGACATTTCCGGTGGCGAACAGTCCCCTCCCGGGTGACAAATCCCGGGAGATTCCATTTTATTGCCGCAAACCTTTGACGAAACCCTTTTCCATCCGCAATCATCTTGCGTACTTCGTCTGGCGGCCCCCCGCCTCCACTCAGTCCAAGGAGTCCAGATGCAGAAGATGACCGCCAACGTGGTGGCCACCCCCACCGAATCGACCCCCCGTCGCAACCGCGGAGCGGCAGCGATCGAGTACGGAATCATGATCGCGCTCATCAGCGCTGTCCTGCTGGCCACAATCGCCCTGACTGGAAACAGCCTGAGCGCGTTGTTCTACCAGATCACGTTCCTCTTCATGGGCTGAATTCCCAGTTGATCGTGATGGGGATATCGCGATCAGCCGAGTAGGCTCAAGAGAGGCTGTCCGGCCACACGGCAACACCCGAGAAACGAGTCCACGTCCCGATGAAGCAATGGTTGGTGTTGGTCTCTGGGATCGCGATGTGCCTCACGATGGTGGCAAGCCCGGCTGAAGCCGCACCGACGACACCTCCCCCGGCGTCGGCGAGCGACAGCCAGCCGGCCGGACCCCCCAGCGACGCCCAGCATACCAACTCGGTGATCATCACCTTCGACACCCCGCAGTCCGATCCCGAAACGGCGGCCAAAGCCGCCGTCGACCAGGTGTCGGCCAGTGCGGGCGATGTTCAGGTCAGCGCCGTTCAACCCATCACTAGCGACACCGTCGAGGTGAGTTTCGACGAGGCCTTGAGCGACCAGCAGGTCACCGAGATTCAGGATGAGGTTTCCCAACAGCCCGGCGTACAGGCTGCCGAGCCCGGAACCACCTTCTATGCAGCCGACTACGACTACGAACCCGAGCTGTGGAATATCGACAGTCGGGCCGGCAGCAACTACGGCACTTTCGCCAGTTCGGCGTGGGCCACCAGCACCGGCTCCGGCGTGGTCGTCGGAGTGATCGACACCGGCATCACCGCTCACCCTGACCTGACCGGTTCGACCACCGCGGTGGTCGGCGGAAACGTCGTTGCAGGCTACGACTTCATCTCCAACGCCGCCAGCGCCGGGGACGGCAATGGCCGCGACTCCAACCCCACCGACATGGGTGATGGCAGCGGCTCCGCCGATTCGGCATCGAGTTGGCATGGCACCCATGTGGCGGGAATCATCGCCGCCCTTCGTAATGGCAGCGGCGTGGTCGGGGTGGCTCCCCAGGCGAAGATCGAACCACTTCGCGTGCTCGGGCGACGTAACGGAACCGAAGCCGATGTCATCACCGCTATCTATTGGGGGTCGGGCACCTATCGAGGCCATGACCTGCCGAAGAATCGCCACCCCGCGAAGATTCTGAACATGTCTCTGGGCGGCTTCGGCACCTGTTCGTCCGCGATGCAGAAAGCCATCAGCACCGCAGTCGGCCACGGCGTCGCGGTGGTGGTCGCGACCGGAAACGGCGATGCACTCGGCACGGCCATGCCGCTGAAGTACAGCACACCGGCCAACTGCAAGAACGTGATCCGGGTGACCGCTTCGACGGCGACCGGGAAGCGCGCCTATTACGCCAACTTCGGCACCACCGCCTTCCCTGCGACCATCGCGGCTCCCGGCGGCGCGGGGCCGGAGTACCAGCAGGTGTGTGGGCCGACCCGAAACGACTGCAGCGAAGTCTTCTCGACGTGGAACCTGGGAACCTCGACTCGAGGCGAGCCGGGCTACGGCTGGATGTCCGGCACCTCGATGGCGGCCCCACACGTCGCCGGGGTTGCGGCCCTGCTGGCCGCGCGCCACCCGGGCTGGTCGCCAGCCCGCCTGGCCAGCGCAATGCGGTTCAGCGCTACCCGAATGCCGTCCTGCACCACGACCCGCTGCGGTGCTGGCGTTGTCAATGCCGCCAGAGCCGTTACCGTCCAGGGCTTCTTCGTGAAACAACGCTCCGCGAGGACGGCAGGGACATTCCGCGTCGGCCGCACCGTCCGGGCGCTGCGAGGACGCTGGAGCCCATCGCCGAGCACGGTCACCTTTCAGTGGCTGCGCAACGGGCACAAGATCAAGCACGCCACCCACCGCCGCTACCGGATCAAAGCCAAGGACTGGGGCAAGAAGATCTCGGTGAAGGTCACCCTGAAGCGGGCACACTATGTGACCCGCGCGGTTCGTACTGGCGCGAAGCGGGTGCGCTGACCCTCAGTGCCTTGCCGACTAGGCGGAAGTCTCGACCTCACCTGCGCATTTTTGCCCGATATGAGAGCATAAAGAGTGCTGCGCCACCGACGCAGAGGGGGCTGAACGTGAAGCGAAAACTCCTGATCTCAGGAGTCACGCTGGGAGCCTGTGTGCTCACGGTGAGCGTCATCATGTCCGGCGCCCCATCGGTGATCGTGTCGCCGACACCCGAGGCGACCCCCCAAGTCGTCGATATGGCTGCCTCGGCACCGTCGGAATCCGACCGTCAGACCAGTACCGACACCGACCAGATCATCGTCGCGTTCACGGCCGCTCCGTCGAATCTCAGCCGCGCTGCGAAGGCCGCCGTCGGACCGATCGCAGCCACCCAGGTCGGCGCGGGCGTGGTCAGCGTGAACCCCATCACCAAACACAGCGCCGCGGTCACTCTCGACATCACCCTCAGCCGCACCCAGGCCAGTCGCATCGCGAAGGCCGTTGAGGCGACCGTCGGGGTGGACTACGCCGAGGCTTCGGTGAACTTCTACCCCAACGGCGACTCGGACTGGGTGCGTTGGAATCTGTCCCAGATCAAGCTCGACCAGCTCGCCACGACCGACACCTCGGCGCTGAAGCCCATCGTGGTCGGCGTGATCGATACCGGCGTCGCCGACAACGCGGATCTACCCAAGGCGCTCCTGGTGAACTCCCTTGACGGAGTCATCTGGGGCAAGTCGGTGTCGGGTACTGCGTGGTCCACCGCGACGGTCCACCTCACCTACACCGATGACAGTGATGCCGAGCAGCAAGCCGCGATCACTCCCGAAGACGACGGCACCTGGACCTACGACATGAGGGACAACCCGGCCAAGGACGGTACGCCCCTGACTGCCTGGCTTGTCGATGCCTCGAACAACACCGGCGATCCGGTGACACTCACCGTGGACGCCGCAGTCAGTCTCACTGTGCCGTCACCCATCAACTCCTACACCGTCACCGGCACGACCGACGCCGTGGCGAGTGTCGTCATTGCCAACCAGGACGGCCCGGTGTGCGAGACCGTGGCCGAATCCCACGGCAGCTTCACCTGCACTGTGGATGAAGCTCTCGGCGACGGCAGCTACACCGTGACCGCGACCGACCCGCTGGGCAATGTCTCCGACCCGGCCACAGTGGTCATCGACACCGTCGCCCCCGACGCACCGACGCTCAGGCCCAGCAGCGGCGCCACCATCTCCGGTACCGCCGAGGCCGACGCCACCATCACCCTCACCTACCCCGACGACAGCACCCAGCAGACCATCGCCGACGGCAATGGCGACTGGACGATCACTCCGACGGTCACCCTCAACCACGGCGACACCGTCACCGCGGTGGCCACCGACGCGGCGGGCAACACCTCTGCCGAATCCACCCCCCTGGTCATCGATCGGGAAGCGCCGCCGGCGCCCACGATCGATCCGAACCCCGGTGACGGCCGCAGCATCGTCGTCACCGACGTCGCCGCGGGTGATACCGCAAGTCTGCGCAGCACCTCCACCGATGCGGTGCCCGCCGGCGAGTGGAGTCACAGCGACGGTACTTGGACGTTCACGCCGCAGAGCCGGCTGAACGAGAACCCCCACCTTGAGGTGGTTCTCACCGATGAGGCCGGCAACGTGTCCGAACCCACAGAAGTACTGGTCGACACCACCGCCCCCGAACTGGCTGTGGTCTCCCCCAGCAGAGGCGAGACCCTCTCCGGTACCGCCGAGGCCGGCGCCACCATCACCCTCACCTATCCCGACGGCAGCACCCAGCAGACCATCGCCGACGGCAATGGCGAGTGGACGATCACTCCCACGGTCACCCTCACCCACGGCGACACGGTCACAGCAGTGGCCACCGACGCGGTCGGCAACCCCAGCGATCCGCAGCAGACGATCACCATCGACCAAGAACCACCCAGCCTCGCCGTGGTCTCGCCCAGCAGGGGCGATGCCATCACCGGCACCGCCGAAGCCGCGGCGCGGGTGACCCTGACCTATCCCGACCAATCGACGCAGCAGACCACAGCGGACAGCAACGGCGATTGGTCGGTCGAGCCCTCCGCGACCCTCAGCGACGGCGACACTGTCACGGTCACGGCGACTGATGCGGCGGGCAACGTGAGCCCGGAGCGAACCGTCAGCATTGATCGGCGAGCGCCGGAACTCAGCGTGTCCGCCACCGACGGCACCACTGTCAGCGGCACCTCAGAAGTCGACGCCGCGATCACGATCACCTACACCGATGTCGATGATTCGTCCCATACCGTGCACACCACCGTCGGTGAGGGTGGCACCTGGACCGCGACGCTGGATCCGGTGGCTGCCGACCGCAGCACCGTTGCGGTGACGGCTGCCGATGCGCTCGGCAATGAGTCCGATCCGATCAGCCGCACCGTGCATTACGGCCCACCCAGCGCACCCGTGGTCGACGCCAGCGACGGCAACACCGTCGTGGTGCGGGGCGTCGCCAGCGGCGACGTGCCCAGCCTGGTCGACGGCGCCGGTGACCCGGTGGACTTGGCAGGCACCGACAACAACGACGGCAGTTGGACGTTCACTCCCGCCGAGCGACTGTCCGAAAGCGATGAGTTGTATGCAGTGGCCACCGACGATGACGGCGTGAGTTCAGAACTGTCGGCGCAAATCGTCATCGACACCACCGCGCCCGTGATCGATGCCGCCGATGTCGTCGTCACCTCCGAATCGCTGACTGGACCGGCAAATTCGGATTTGGCGTCACTCACGATCAGCTATCAGGACACCGACGGCCACGACCGGACCGCAACGGCCACCGTCGAAACCAGCGGCTGGTCGGCAATCCTCGACCCCGCTGCTCAGGCCGGCAGCCAGGCCACCCTCACCGCCACGGACTCCGTAGGCAACGAGAGCACCCTCACCGTGGACGTCCCGGCAGCGACCGCTTCGCCGGACCCATCACCGTCACCCAGCGACGACCCGGTGACTCCGGCCAGCGAGAGCAGCAGCACTCCGACGCCGACCGCAACCACCACGCCGGGCGCCGAGTCACAGGAATCGTCCTCAGCCAGCGAGAGCAGCCAAACCGGCACCGTCCTCCCCGGCTACGACTTCTACTCCGGTGATGACGATGCCACCGACGGACCCAATGATGCGAGCGATTACCACGGCACGCATGTGGCCGGCATCATCGCCTCGGACCGCAGCGATGGATACCACACCCAGGGCGTCGCCGCCGGCGTCAAGATTCTGCCCATCAAGGTCTTCGGAGGGAAGAAGGTAACCCTCCCAGACGACAGCGTGGAGTACGTCCAACAGGGCGTCGGAACGGACAAGATCGCCCAAGCCATTCGCTGGGGTGCCGGCCTCAGCAATGCGGGTGCCGATCGAGAGAATGCCTATCCGGCCAAGGTACTCAACCTATCGCTCGGCGCACGGAATACTCCCTGCCCGCAGACGCTGCAAGATGCCATCGACGAGGTCACCGCACAGGGGACGCTCGTCGTGGTTTCGGCAGGCAACGACAATCGCTCCATCGCGCAACAGTCACCGGCCAACTGCAAGAACGTCGTGGTCGTGACCGCCACCACCGCCACAGGTGGCCGCGCCAGCTACAGCAACTGGGGAACGTCGGCATCGTCGTCCTCGTGGCTGGTGGCAGCACCGGGAGGCTCTGGAACCGGTTCCTGCGCCGATGCCTCCACCAGCTATGGGTGGGTCTTCTCGACTGGAGCCGAAGGCTACTTGTGTATGGCTGGAACGTCACAGGCAGCCCCGCACGTTGCCGGCGTCGCTGCCCGGATGCTGGCTGTCGACTCCACCCTGCGACCCGCGGACCTGGCCACCATCATCCGAGGCACCAGTACGCCGCTGGCCGATGGCTGTCCCACTGGCACCTGTGGGTCTGGAATCGTGAACGCCGAGGCCGCCGTCGCGGCCGCCAGTCGCTTCAACCCCGACTCCGGTGGCACCGACCCGGTGGTGGTGCCACCAGTGAAATTCCCTCAAGTCACCACGCGGTTCTCCGGAACGCTGCGCACGGGATACACCCAGACCGCCTCAACATCGACCACCTACAGCTCTGGCACGCTCAGCTATCAGTGGTACCGCAACGGTACGGCGATCTCGGGCGCCCATTCACGGACCTACACCCTCACGCCGAGCGACTACGGCACCCGGCTGAGCCTCACCGTCACCGACACCTTCGGCGACCGCGCCTCGGCGTCCACGAGTGCCACGGTTGCACCGGGATACATCTCGTCCCTTGCGAAGCCGAAGATCCTCGGCACGCGCAAGGTCGGCACCCGGTTGCGGGCCACCAAGGGATCCTGGTCGGTGCCGACGACGGTCTACCGGTACAAGTGGTATCGCAACGGCAAGAAGATCAAGGGCGCCACGTCGCGGAAGTACAAGCTCACCTGGCGTGATCGCCGCAAGCGCATCACCGTGCGGGTGTATGTGAAGTCCACCGGCTACTACAACCATAGTCGGCTCTCGGGAAAGACCGCCAGCATTCGCTGAGCCGCCCCGGCCATGACTGACCGGTTCAGTCCTCGGCACCCGCAGCGGAGAGGTCGAGTGCGCTGCAATGAGCGATGAAGCGCCGCACACTCACCGGCTGCACGCGCTCGGTGCTCCAAGCCAGACCGAGACGTCGTGTGGTTGTCGGCTGCAGCGGCACCACCGTGACTTCCGGTCCGGACCGACCCGCCGACACCGGCAGAATCGAAAAGCCCAGACCCGCCCCCACGAGGCCAGCAATCGTGTCGATCTCGCGGGACTCGAAAGCCACACGCACCCGCGCCCCGGAAGCCACCAACAACGGATCAATCAACTGCCGCAGCTCGGTCGGGCGGGCAAAGGCGATGAAATCCTCACCATCCAGATCCGCACACGACAGCGAGGCCCGCCCGGCGAGGCGATGGCTGCGGGACAGCGCTACACAGAGTTGCTGTTCCTCGATCAATTGCCAGGCCAACCCCGAATCCGGACGCGGCGGCGTGGCATAGGTCACATCCAACTCGTCGCGCGATACCGCCTCATGAAGATCACGGGCGAAACCCTGCCGCAGCTCGAAGAGCGCCCCGGGCGCGACCTCACGGAACGAACTCACCAAGCGAGGTACTACCCAGCGCGCCATCGACTGCAGAAATCCCAGCCGGATCGGCGCCTGCGGCCCTGCCAGGCGAAGCACCCGCTGCCGACCGGCTTCACACCCGCCCACAATCCCCACGGCATCGGCGCGGAATGCCTGCCCGACACGGTTCAGCGACAGCCGGCGTCCGTGACGAGTGAACAGTTCGGCCTCCAGTTCGGACTCCAGACGAGCCAATGCCCGTGACACATTCGACTGGTTCACCTGCAACAACGCGGCCGCATCGCGACTGTTCTCGGTTTCGGCCAAAGTCAGAAAGACCCGCAAGTCCGCTTCATTCACCACACCAGAGTAATGCGCCATGCGCATCAGATGGTTCACTATCATCATTTCGCGCATCGCCAGGATCGGATCACACTGCTGCGGTGACCGTTTCCGCCATCCCCGCTTCGATCGCTGTCGGCCATCGGGCAGGCACGGCGTCCTACCGGCGGCTGATTCTCGCCGTGATGGCCGGAGGTTTCGCCAACTTCTCGCTGCTGTACTTCGTGCAACCGCTGCTGCCGCTGCTGGCCACGCAGTACCAGGTGACCCCGGCCGAATCGGCCCACGTACTGTCGATCACGACCCTGACCATCATCGCCGGGCTGCTGATGGCCGGCCCGCTGTCGGATCGCTTCGGACGAGTTCCGATCATGCGATGGTCATTGGTTGGGTCCGGCCTGTTGGGTATCGCCAGCGCCTTCGCCCCCAGCTGGGGAGTACTGCTGCTGTTGCGCGGATTGCTCGGCATCACCTCCGCCTGGCTTCCGGCCGCCGCCCTGGCCTACCTGCGCGAGGAAGTGCAGCCCGGTTCACACAGCCGCGCGAACGCCGCCTACATCGCCGGCACCGCTCTCGGCGGCGCCGCCGGACGGCTGCTGCCCGGCCCGATCGCAGCCCTGGGCGGCTGGCCCCTCGCTGCCGCCACCATGGGCATCCTCACCCTGGTCAGCGGGGCCGCGCTGTGGCTGATGCTGCCACCATCCCAAGGGTTCAGCCCTCGCCGGGTAGCAGTGCAAGAGATGCTGCTGGGCACCATCGCAGCGCCCCGGGATCCAGTGATCGGATGGCTGAGCGTCGCCGGGTTTGCCGCCATGGGCACCTTCGTGGCCGTCTACAACGCCATGGCCTTCCGGCTGCAGGCCCCACCGTTCTTGCTGGGGCACGCGGCATCGCTGGTCTACCTGGCCTATCTGTTCGGCATCGCCGCGCCACTGCTGCTGCGACGGTTCTCGGATCGAATCGGACGCGGGCGCGCCACCATCGCGGCGGCGGTGATGCTCATGCTCGCCGTGGTGATCGCGTCGATCACTACTCTGACAGGCGTGGTCATCGGACTGGGTCTGATCACCTTCGCCTTTCTGGGCGTCCACTCGCTGCTCAGCGGCTGGGTCGTTGACCGCGCCGCCCGCCGCGGACTCGGCACCGCCCAGGCTTCCAGCGCCTATCTGCTCGCCTACTATCTGGGCAGCACCACCTTGGGTGCATTGGCCACGTGGCTATGGCAAACAAACGGCTGGTCAGCCGTGGAGGCCCTGGGGGTGGCCGCAGCCGCGCTCGCCATAATCGCCGCGGCAGTGGCCAACCGGGTTGACCTCAACCCGCGGGTAAGCGCCAAGGGGAATCCCACACACCTGTAACGCGAGCCTCTCGCGCACTGACTACCCTGGCTGCGGGGGTCGACATCAACATCAGGGGAGCGGATCAGGGTGCCGTCAGCAATCCGAGCACACGGGTTAGTCAAGCAATTCGGCTCCGTGCGCGCCGTCGACGGCGTCGACCTTGAAATTCCGCAGGGCAGCTTCTATGGCATCGCCGGACCCAACGGAGCAGGCAAGTCCACCACCTTGCGAATGCTCACCGGGCTACTGCGTCCCGACGCGGGAACCGCCGAAGTTCACGAAGTCAGCGTGTGGCCCAATCCGCTGCGAGCCAAGACCTTGATCGGTTTCGTTCCCGACAACCCCGTACTCTTCGACCGCCTGACCGCTCCCGAAATGCTGCAGTATGCCGGCATGCTGCGAGGCCTGCCGACCGACGTCGTCGCCGAGCGGTCGGCCGAACTGTTGCAGGTGCTCGATCTGGTACAGGTCCGCGACCGCCTGATCGCCGACTATTCGCTGGGCATGCTCAAGCGAATCGGCCTCGGCGTGGCCCTGCTGCACAACCCACGGGTAATGGTCCTCGACGAGCCTTTCGGAGCTTTGGACCCGGTCAACGCCCAAGTCATCGAGGACCTCCTGCAGCGCTATCGCGACGGTGGCGGCACTGTGGTCTTCGCCAGTCACGTGATGGATGTCGTGCAACGGCTCTGTGATCGGGTGGCCGTCATTGCGCAAGGCCGGGTCATGGCCGAAGGAACCGTCGCCGAGGTCGCCGGCGGCCGCAGCCTGCAGGACGCTTTCGTCGACCTGGTCGGTGGACGCGACCTGGAGGAGGGCGAGCTCTCATGGCTCTCATCCTGGTCCGACTAAGACTGCTGATCGCCGGCCGCGCGCGCGGCAATGGTCCGGGCTCCAACCTGTACTACGTGGTCAGTTGGGTGGTCGGGATCGCCTTCGGACTGATGAGCGGATTGGCCATGGCGGTCTTCGTCTCCGGCGGAGAAATCGGCGATGCCATCGTGCTTGGTGCTTTCGTCGTGGTCTCGCTGCCCTGGCTGATGGGACCGATCCTTGAACCCAGCCTCGCCGACGGCACTGTGGACCCGCGTCGACTCGAACAGTTCCCACTCACGTCATCGCAGCAGGTCGTCGGCCTGCTCACCGGCGCGATGATCGCCCCCACCGCCACCTTCACTTTCCTGTTCTCGGCAGGAGCGATGGCGGCCCTCGGGATGAGCCTGACCGCCCGTCTGGCAGCACTGCTCAGCTCGGTGATCTTCGTGGTGATGTGCGTGGCCGTCTCACGCTCAGCACAGGCCCTGCTGACCGAATCCTTACGATCGCGCCGCGGACGGGACTTCGCCGCCTTCCTGGCATCCCTGATGGTGCTGGGTTTGTATGCCGTCTCGGTTCACCTGCGCTCGACCATCGCCTCTCTCAACGACCAACTCACCGGTCCGATCGGACAGGTCGTCGCGTGGGTGCCACCGGGCGCGGCAGCGCAGTCCATCATCGACGCCCGTGACGGCTACTGGCTGGACTACGGTCTGCGCCTTTCCATCATGGTGGCCATGACGCTGGTGGCGGCGCTGGGCTGGAAGTGGGCGCTGGAGCGGCGCGTCCGCGGCGAGACCACCGGACCGGGACGGGGCTACCGGCGTAGTCGACTCGACCCGACACCGCTGGTTCCCCGTTTGCTCAGCGTGCTGCCGTCCACGCCGTCGACAGCCGCATTGTCACAGCAGTGGCGCTACTTCTTCTTCCGCTCCCCCAAGGCCATTCAGACCTTGATCATCCCGCCGGTGATGGGTGTGATGGTGGCCCACACAACCTTCGGAACGAGCGGGGTGCCGGCTCAGACCGCGGCCTTTGCCGCATTGGCGATCGTCGTCGGGAGTTTCAACGTGTTCGGCTACGACGGAGCAGGTTTTCGCTACTTGATCAGCTCCGGCGTGCCGTTGTCGGCGGTGCTGCGCGGCAAGGCTGTGACCCCGCTGCTCTATCTGGTGCCGTTGATGGTGGCGTTCAGCACGATCGAATGCTCACTGCGAGGGACCTGGAGCCAACTGGTCCCCGCCCTGCTGGTGGGCCTGGCTGTGTTGCTCACCGGCGTCGGGATCGGTGCCCAATCCAGTGTGCTGAATCCCAGCGACCAGTCGCGGGTCGGGCACCGCCAGGGCATGTTCTTGAAGGTGTTCGCCTGGTTCTCCGGGTTCTTCGTCGTGGTATCTCTGGGAGCAGCAACCTGGATGCTCATAGCCCGAGGGGCATCGGAGCTGGTCGCCTCGGTCTTCGTCCTGCTCGCCAGCGCCGCCGTCTGCGTCGGCTTGGTACTCCGCGCCGGCCACCACGTCGATCGCAACCCCGACGATCTGCTGCGTCGGCTCAGTCCGGCGACTTTCTGACGCCTTTCAGCAGGCCAACGCCATGGTCGGCTCACCGTCCAGCCAGCGGCGAAGCAACCCCAGCCCGTGCCGCTCCATTCGACGAACCGTGCTCGGGCTCACCTGAAGGATGGCCGCCAGCGACTCCACGCTCGCCGGCTCTCCGCCGTCCAAGCCGTAGCGACGCCGCAGTACCTCGGCGTGATCGGCCGGCACCCTTCGGAGCAAGCGGGGCAGTTGGCCCCGCAGCACCGACTGATCCGGGTCGGTCGCAGGGGCCGCCAACTGCCACAGCTCAGCCGTCACATCGAAACAGACCGGGGCACGGTATCCCAGGAGTTGCGTGACCCACACGGTGGTTTCGCCGAGTTCGCGCGCAATCTCGGCTGCGTCGGCCTCCCGTCCCAGTCTTTGACTGAGCCGAGCCGCCACTGCATGTACCCGACGCAACCGGACGGCGCGACTGGGTGGCAGCGCCAAAGCGCCGAGTCGACCCGCGGCCGCCTCGGACACATGCCGCTGCACGCACTGCATCGCGTAGGTGGAGAAACGACCCCGCCGGTAGTCGAACCGCTGCAATGCGACCGCCAGGGCCAGGCAGCCTTCCTGAAAGAGATCCTCGAAAGCGACTCCGCTCAGCCGAGCCTCGGCGGCGGCCACCTTCTGAACCAGACGCACATTCGCGAGTAGAAAATGCCGCCACGCCTGGCGACCCTGGGCAATCAGCAGGTCACGTTCGGCTTCGCTTCGATAGCGGCGATCATCCAGATGCTCGGCCGCCAATCCGACTTCGATTCGTCGCGCCAGGCGGCCTTCGTCCGCGGCGGTGAGCAGATCGAGCGATGTCACTGTGTTCATGCCCAGCAGCTTGGTCAACCAGCCGAAGACTCGCGGCGTCCGCGATGCAGGCGTGGACGGCAACATTGCGACAACACCAGTTCCGCGTCCCGCCTCACAACCCGGCTAGGCGCCCGTGGCTACGGCCAACAGCGCTTTACGATCTGCTTCCAGCGCCACCAGGCGCGCGAACAATTTTGCGTGGGCTGCGGGTTCCTTCTCCGGATCCATGCGTTGCACCTTCGAGCGCAGGTCGGCGATCTCGCGAGCCAGCGGCTTCAGTCGCAGCACCGCTGAATACTCCGCGGCATAGAGCTTGGTGGGTTCACGAAGCTCCGGCTCCACCATCATCGTGATCACGAGTTGCTCCAGAGTCGGATCCGACACTGCCTGCAGCACTCGCGCCGACCACTCCTGTGGACCGTCGGCAGCTGCGGTGATCGCCGCAAACAAGGCCTGGTAGGCGGGGTGAGTGAAGTCCTCAATCGTGAGGTGGTTGAAGTCATCGTCGAAAAGATCCGGGGCGTGCAGCAGCAAACGCAACGTGGCCCGCTCCGCCTCCAATTCGCGATCATCGGGAGGTGGCAGTCGCAGACCCGGGGTCGCCGCAGGCGCGTCCGGAGGCGTCGGAGCCGAGTCAGCAGGAGTGTTTGCGGGCCGCTCGTTGCGGGGATGTGACCGTTGGTAGTTGCGAACCTCGGCTCGCACATCCTCCAGTTCCATGCCCACCAACTTGGCAATGTCAGAGACGTACCCACGCACCAGGCTCTTGTCACGGACGCTACTCACCAGCGGCGCGGCGGCACGCACGGCGGCCAGGCGGCCATCAGCACGGTCCAAGTCGTAGCGAGAAACCACATTGCGCATCACGAAGCGGTACAGCGGCTCGCGTTGAGCCACGAGATCCCGAATGGCGGCGTCACCGTCAGCCATCCGCAGATCGCAGGGGTCCAGGCCATTGCGGGCTACGGCCACATAAGTCTGGGCGGCGAAGATGTGATCGTCCTTGAACGCCTTCATCGCCGCAGCCTGGCCGGCGGCGTCGCCGTCGAAGGTGAAAATCACCTCGCCGGCAGAGACTTCGCCAGTGCCGAGCAGACGCTGCAGCATCCGACTATGGCCCTCACCGAACGCGGTACCGCACGATGCGACTGCCGTGTCGACGCCGGCCAGATGGCAGGCCATGACGTCGGTGTACCCCTCGACGATCACCACCTGGTTCTTCTTGGCGATGTTCGCCCTGGCCAGATCGAGTCCGTAGAGCACCTGGGACTTCTTGTAGACCACCGTCTCGGGGGTGTTGAGGTACTTCGCCGGCATTCGGTCGTCATCGAAGATGCGCCGCGCCCCGAAGCCCAGCACCGAGCCACCGGCGTCACGGATCGGCCACAACACCCGGCCTTGGAAGAAGTCCCAACCCTGCTCACGGATGAGGCCGGCCTTCACCAGCTCTTCGTCACGAAAACCCCGCGTGCGCAGCTGATCTCGCAGCTCATGACCACCCTGTGGCGCGTAGCCGATGCCGAAGTGGGCGGCGGCGTCCTTGTCGAAGCCGCGGCCGTCCAAGAACTGACGTCCGGGCAGGCCCGCAGCAGCATTCAACTGTTCGGTGAAGTACTCGGCGGCCACTTTGTTGGCTTCCAGCACCCGCAGCCGTAGGCCTGGTTCGGTCCGCGGCCCATCGGAGTTGGTATAGCGCAGTTGCACACCGCAACGGTCGGCCAACAGTTCGACGGCCTCGCTGAAGCTGATGTTGTTGATCTTCTGAACGAAGTCGAAGACGTCACCCCCCTCACCGCAGCCGAAGCAGTGAAAGTAGCCACGAGCAGGCGTCACGTGGAAGGAAGCGGTCTTTTCCTCATGGAAAGGACACAGCCCGGTGAGCGATCCGCCGCCGCCGCGACGCAGCGTGACATGACCACCGACGACGTCTTCGATCCGGGAGCGCTCGCGCACCGTTTCGAGGTCTTCCGGATTGATCATGCCTGCCACAGGCCGAAGTCTAAGACCTCTACCTCGCTGTCCCCAGCCGTCCGCGCCCGGGGTCGAGCACCCGAACCCCCTGTCTGCCTGCGGCACGCCCGTCGGGAGCGGATTCACCCAGTCGGCAGCCGACGCGGCGAGCCGCTTCAGCTACGCTGAGGCCATGTCGACTCCGCGCCCAGAGCAGACACCGCCACGACCCAATCCCGGTGGTCCGCTCCAGCCGCGTCCGGCCGCAAGTTACGCCGATCTCGTGCGTGGTCAACAGTCGGGCGCAAACCCCCAGGACGATCTCGACGGAAGCCAGCGAACCGGCAACTCCTATCACGGGTGGAAACCGACGCGAAGCCCCTGGCCGGGCTACGTCGGACTGGTCATGGTGATTATTGCCATCCTCATCACGATGTCGGTGATGGGCACCATGATGCAGGCCGCGGTTCCCCTGATCGTCAGCCAGGTTCGCCATGGCGTCGACCCGACCGTGTCGCCGGCCATGGTGCAGATGGTGCTCAACGCCTTCGAACAGGCCGCGCCCGACGGTGCCATGCTGGTGAACATCGCCTATTGGCTCGGCGTCGCAGGGGCACTTCTCGGCCTGGTCGGCGCAATCATCGGTCGCGGACGCGGCGCGGGAGTGATGGCCTTGGTGATCGGAATCCTCGCTCCGGTTCTCGTCGGCGTCTACGTCGGTTTGACGCTCGCCCCGCTGATCGCGCCCTGACGCGGCAATCGCCGTCTACCGACACCAGCGCCCCGTCAGGCACCCCGACCGATCCCCCGCGGCACCCGATCAGGGTTCCAGCCCAGGTGGTCGATGGCCGTCTCGAAGGCATAGCGGTCGGTCATGCCCGCCACATAGGTGACCGCGGCGCGCACCGGGTCAGCGCCGATCAGGACACCCTGATGGAAGTCCCGGGGCATGTGGGTGGGGTGCTCGGCGAAGTAGGCCACCAACGCGCGCAGCACGTCGATCACCGCCGCCGCTTGGGCCAGTGACTCCTCACGGGTGTAGATCCGTTGATAGTTGAAGGCTCGCAGCTCAGCAAGAGCCGTAGCGGGTTCGCCGAACATTCCGACGGTTCCGGTCTGAGTGGTGGCTGCGATCACCGACTCGATGAACACCCCCAGCTGGTCGCTTCGGGTGCGCCCGGCCACATCGACGACCACGGCCGGAAGGTCCTGCGGGCTCACGATGCCTGCTGCAACCGCGTCCTCCAGATCGTGTGCGCAATAGGCGATGCGGTCGGCCCAACTCACGATCTCGCCTTCGATGGTCGACGGAGTCGGGCTGGACCACGAGTGATTCCGAATCCCGTCGAGGGTTTCGGTGCACAGGTTGAGGTCGGCCAGCACGACATCCGCACCCCAGGGGCCGTGATGGTATCCCTCGGGCAGGAAGGCATCGAAGGCTTCCTCCGACGCATGACCCCCCGGTCCGTGACCGCAGTCATGGCCCAGCGCGATCGCGTCGGTGAGGGTGACATTCACGCCCACGCCGCGTGCGATCGCGGTCGCCACCTGGGCCACTTCCAGGGCGTGCGTCAATCGCGTGCGTTGGTGGTCGGTCGGATACACCACCACCTGCGTCTTGCCCGCCAACCGCCGAAAGGCGGTGGAATGCACGATGCGATCGCGGTCACGCTCGAAACAGGTGCGCTGCGGATCCGCTTCCTCGGCGCGGGCACGATTCCCGGCCCCATGAGCCAGGGTGGCCCCGGGACGCAACCAGGCGGCCTCCCAGGCCTCGCGCTGCTCGCGCGCCTGCACCTCACCGACCGTCATCGCAGAACCCGCCGCAGCGTGAGCACGCACCACGGCACCGTCGCTATGGCCGGCCATGGTCCGCGCCCAGGCCTGGGCCCGTCGGTTCACCTCGCTCATGCGGCCATCTTCGCAGGAAAAACCGACAGGCTCGACGCAGGATTCGGCCCGGCGCCGCTGACCGCCGGGCCGAGACTTCCAGTAGCCTGATTGCATGTCGACACCGGGATCCGAATCGCAGCCCCCCTTCCCCACTGGACCACAGGGCACGGGCGCGGTCCCGCAGCCGCCGTACCCGACGCCGGGCGCCTACGCCCCACCTCCGAGTGGACAACAGCCCGGCTACCCCGGCGGCGCATCGCCGGCTCCCACACCTCCGGGCTACAACCCTGCGGCGGGCTACCCTCAGCAGCCGTGGAATGCACAGCCCACTCAGCCCTATCCCGGACCCGTCCAGAGTTACCCGCCGGGATATCCCACCGCGTACGCTGCCGCACCGGTGCCGGCGAAGAGCCCTTGGCTGGGTCGCATCGCGTTGATCGTGGTCGCGGCGTGCACCGTCATCGCGACGGTCGCCATGGGTCCCGTGGCTGAGCTGATGGCACAGCTCATGATCGCCGCCGGTTCGACCACGATCGCCACTGATGATCTCGTCGCCGCCGCTTCAATGAGCGAGCCCGGCGCAATGATGGCCATGCAAGTCTCCACGTGGGTAGGCATGGCCGCCGCCATCACCGGCCTGATCGCCGCGATCCTGGGACGCGGGCGCGCCACGGGCATCTTCGCCCTGGTGCTGGGCCTGCTGGCGCCGCTGATCATGGTCATCTACGCCGTCATCGTCATTTTCCCGCTCGTCTCCCAATACTGAGCGCTGCCGACCGTGGCCCGCTGACCTCAACCGGGGCGGGCCCGGTGGCGGTCCTGCTCGGCGGACTAGCCGCCGGACACGTCACATTCGGCGTCGCTGATGTCACTGTCGCCCAGACTGGTCGAATCCAGCCAGCCATACGGAAGCACTACCCGCTCCCGAGGCGTCCCTTGGCGGCCACGGGGCTGGCCGAGCTCAGTGGCCGGAAAAGCCTGCATCGGGTCGAGCTGGGCGAGCGCATCGTCCAGCTCGACCAAGGAGGCCACCATCGCCAACCGGCGTCGCAACTCGCCACCCACCCCGAATCCCTTGAAATACCAGGCCATGTGTTTACGCAGATCGGTCAGGCCGTGTCGCTCTCCCGACAGCCCGACGAGCAGCTCGGCGTGGCGACGCACCATGGCCGCCACCTCGCCCAGCGTCGGCAGGGTTCTGCGATCACGTCCTGCAAAAGCACCGGCCAAGTCCCGAAATAGCCATGGTCTACCCAGACAGCCACGTCCGACCACGACGCCGGCGCATCCGGTCTGTTCCACCATGCGCACCGCATCCGAGGCTTCCCAGATGTCGCCGTTGCCCAGCACCGGGATACTCAGCAGCTCCACCAGTTCGGCGATCGGTGCCCAATCGGCCTCGCCGGAATAGGCCTGCCGCACGGTGCGTCCGTGCAGCGTGATCGCCGCGCACCCGGAGTCCTCGGCGATGCGTCCGGCATCCCGATAGGTGAGGTGGTCGTCGTCGATCCCCAGCCGGGTCTTCATCGTCACCGGCACCGCGTAGCGGTCGGCGGCGCGGACTGCTGCGGTCAATACTGCGGCCAAGCGGTCCCGCTTCCACGGAAGCACTCCGCCGCCACCTCGCCGGGTGACTTTGGGTACCGGACAGCCGAAGTTCAGATCGACATGGTTGACCCCGAAGTCCGCGCACAGAATGTCGACGGCGGTTCCCATGACGTCGGCGTCGACTCCGTACAACTGCACAGAGCGCACCCTCTCCCCGGCATCGAAGGTGATCATGTCGAAGGTCTTGGGGATGCGTTCGGCCACCCCACGGGAGGTGATCATTTCCGAGACGTACAGCCCTGGAGCGGTGGTCGCCGATCCGGCACCGCCATCTTGGGCCTGCTCGCGACACAGTTGTCGGTAGGCGGCATTGGTGATTCCAGCCATCGGCGCCAGCACCACCGGCGGGTCGATCCGCACGCCGCCGCCGGCTGGTGGAGACAACACCAATCCCGGGTACACGTTGACCTCCGTCCCCCTATTAGCCGAACCGGGCCAGTCTACGTAGCCTCGCCCAATCGCGACACGGCACGCCGTTGCGCGGATACTGTGGAACTATGCATGATCGCCAGCGAGTGCTCTCGGCTCTCTCGGCACTGCCGAGGCGAGACTTCCTGCCCGCTGAGATCCGCGATCGAGCAGGCCTGGACGAGCCACTGCCGATCGGCTTCGGCGCCACCTGTTCGCAGCCGTGGACGGTCCAGTTCATGCTGGAGCTCCTCCATGTCGAATCGGGTAACAAGGTCCTCGATATCGGGAGTGGCTCCGGCTGGACCACCGCGCTGCTGGCCCATCTCACCGGACCTGACGGCGCCGTGGTGGGGGTGGAGTTGGTACCCGAGCTGGTCGCGATGGGGCGGGCCAATCTCCCCAAGGGACTGCAACGCTGGGCCCACATCGAGCAGGCGGATCCGCACCTGCTCGGGGTGCCGCGTGGCGAGCCGTTCGACCGCATCCTGGTTTCTGCCGATGCCGGCGAGATCCCTGGCGAGCTGGAGGAACAGCTCTCGCTGCACGGACGCATGGTGGTGCCCGCCGCCGGAATCATGTGGGTCGTCGACCGTGACTACGAAGGCCTCCACCGAGAACCCGTCACCGGCTATCGCTTCGCCTTCGTCCCGCTGCTACACGCTCCGGCTCAGTAACGGCGCGACCGGTCAGCAGCCGGGCAGGCGTCCGGCTAGATAGGTCTGAAGCTGATCGATGGCGACTCGCTCCTGCGCCATGGAGTCGCGCTCACGCACCGTCACCGAGTGGTCTTCGAGCGTGTCGAAGTCGACGGTGACGCAGTACGGGGTGCCGATCTCGTCTTGACGGCGGTAGCGGCGCCCGATGGCTTGGGCATCGTCGAACTCGACGTTCCAGAACTTCCGCAGCTGCGCAGCCACGTCGCGAGCCTTGGGTGACAGATCGGCGTTGCGCGACAGCGGCAACACCGCCACCTTGACCGGTGACAGCCGCGGATCGAGCTTCAAGACGGTGCGCACATCCACACCGCCCTTGGTGTTGGGGGCTTCGTCCTCGGCGTAGGACTCCACCAGGAAAGCCATCAACGAACGGGTCAGCCCCGCCGCCGGTTCAATGACATAGGGCAGATAGCGCTCGCCGCTGGCCTGCTCGAACACCGAAAGGTCGGTGCCCGAATGCTGGGAGTGGGTTCCCAGATCGAAGTCGGTACGGTTGGCGATGCCTTCCAGCTCACCCCAGCCGTCGCCACCGGTGAAGCCGAAGTTGTACTCGATGTCGACGGTGCGCTTGGAGTAGTGCGACAGCTTCTCCTTGGGATGCTCGTAGTGCCGCAGGTTCTCCGGGTTGATGCCCAGGTCGACGTACCAGGCGGTGCGGGCATCGATCCAGTGTTGATGCCATTCCTCGTCGGTGCCGGGCTTGACGAAGAACTCCATCTCCATCTGCTCGAACTCCCGGGTGCGGAAGATGAAGTTGCCCGGCGTGATCTCGTTGCGGAAGCTCTTACCGACCTGACCGATGCCGAAGGGGATCTTCTGCCGGGAGGTGTTCTCCACATTCTTGAAGTTCACGAAAATGCCCTGCGCGGTTTCGGGGCGCAGGTAGTGCAGGCCCGATTCGTCCTCCAACACGCCCAGGTAGGTCTTCAGCATCATGTTGAAGTCACGCGGCTCGGTGAACTCGCCGAGGTTGCCACACTCAGGGCAGTTGATCTCGGCCATGCTCTCGGGCGCGCGGCCCTTCTTGAACTCGAAGGCCTCCTCCAACTGGTCGGAGCGGAAGCGCTTGTGGCATTTCAGGCACTCGGTCAGCGGATCAGAGAAGACGCCGACGTGACCGGAGGCCACCCACACCTGCCGGGGCAGGATGATCGAAGAATCCAGTCCGACGACGTCGTCGCGGCCCTGCACCACCGAGCGCCACCATTGGCGCTTGATGTTCTCCTTCAGTTCCACACCGTAGGGCCCGTAATCCCAGGCCGCCCGGGTACCGCCGTAGATCTCACCGCAGGGGTACACGAAGCCGCGGCGTTTGGTCAGGCTGATCACATTGTCTAGGCGGGTGGCCACAGAAATTCTCCTCGTCATCGCTCGCTGCCCGGCTGGCAGCGGCCCGGCCTAGCCTACCCGGGGAACGTTCTCTCCGAGATCATCGGGACGCTGGTAAGCACTGGGTTCATCGATCGCCTGCGACAACAGTGGAATCAGGGCCAGCTTGGCCTCCGTGCCGTTGAACGCCCGCCGATAGTCCCCCACCTGTTCCCAGTGGGTGATGATCGCCCACAGGTCGGGGTCATCGAGGTTGCGCACCAACTGGGCGTCCCGGCAACCGGGGCTGGCCGCAAACTGTGCCACTGCCGCTTCGGCACCGGCACGGAAGGTCGCAGCCTGTTGAGGAGTCACGCGGAATCTGCTCACCGAGATCATCGGCCCATGCTAGCCAGATTGACTCACATCACGACTTTGTTGATAATGATTCTCATGAACGTGAACCGAGGAATCCACTGGACCGCCCGACTGCTCGTCGCCGCGCTCGCCCTCACCGGGTGCAGCGCGGCCACCAACCCTTCCACACCGACCACCGGCACCATCACGGTGATCGCGTCGGCCTACCCCCTGCAATTCCTCACCCAACGGATCGTCGGCGACGCCGGCACCGTGACCAACCTCACTCAGCCCGGCCAGGAACCTCACGACCTCGAACTGTCCGCCCAGCAGATCGCAGACATGTCAACCTCCGACGCGGTCGTCTACATTCCCGGCTTCCAGACCGCCGTCGACGAGGCCATCAAGACCTCGCCTCCCAAGATGAGCATCGATGTCGCGGCCGGTATCGATCGCCTGGTGGCCAATGCTGATGGCAGCGAGAGCCCGGCCACTCCCGGGCAGGACCAGAGTTCGCTGGATCCGCACATCTGGCTGTCCCCCAAGGACATGATCACGATGGCCAACACCATCAGCACGCAGTTGAGCACCGAAAACCCGGCTCTGGCTTCTACCTTTGCAGCGAACACCACCAAGCTGGTGGCCGACCTGACCAACCTGGACGCCGACTTCAGCGCCGGACTCGCCAGCTGCCAGCGCACCGAGTTCGTGACCAGCCACGCCGCCTTCGCGTACCTGGCCAAGGCTTACGGACTGGCGCAGATTCCCATCGCCGGCCTCGACCCGACCCAGGAACCGACCGCGGCCCGCATCGCTGAGGTCCAGAAGCTCGCAAAGCAATATGGTGTGACCACGATCTTCTTCGAAACACTGGTCTCGCCTGCCGTTGCCCAGTCCATCGCCGGAGATCTGCACCTCAAGACCGCCGTCCTCGATCCGATCGAAGGCATCACCAGCGAATCCGCGGGCACGAACTACCTTGAGGTGATGAATGCCAACCTCACCGCCCTTCAGGAGGCCAACGGATGCAGTTAGACCAGCCCGAGACGGCGATTCACACTGAATCGCTGCTGGTTGAACTCGGGGGTCTGCCGATTCTGCGCGAAGTCAACATCGATATTGATCGCGGTGAACTCACCGCTTTGATGGGCGGCAACGGCTCAGGCAAGACCACCTTGGTCCGAGCATTGCTCGGCCTGACCCCGCACCAGGCGGGGCAGGTCGAGCTTTTCGGCGTCCCCAGCGAATCGTTCGCCGACTGGGGACGCATCGGCTACGTGCCTCAACGCGGTTCGGTGAACATCAAACAGGCGACCGTCAAAGAGGTCGTGGCCACCGGGCGATTGAGCAGCCGGAAGCCATTTCTTCCTGCGACCGCGCGTGATCGCGCGCGAGTGAGTCAGGCATTGGAGCAGGTTGGACTGGCCGACCGTTCCCGCCAGCCGTTCACCCAACTGTCCGGTGGCCAGCAGCAGCGAGTGCTGATCGCCCGCGCGCTGGCGCACGCTGCGGACCTGCTGATCCTGGATGAACCCTTCGCCGGCGTCGATCTGACCGTCCAGGCAAGCCTGGCCGAACTCATCGGTGAGCTGAACGCAGCCGGTACCACCGTCCTGGTGGTGCTACACGAGACCGGAGCTTTGGAGCCGCTGCTCACCAACTGCATCGTGCTGCGCGAGGGACGAGTGGTACACACTGGCCCCGCCCCCGAAACCACCGACCACTACCACGAACGCCCTGAACCCCTGGCGCCGCCGCTGATGTCGGGCCTGATCGAGGAGACCCGCTGATGGAATGGCTCGGACTGGCTTTCATGCAGCGCGCCCTGATCGCGGCTCTGCTGGCCGGCGTCACCTCCCCGGCCATCGGCGCTTACATCGTGCAGCGACGCCTCAGCCTGTTGGGCGACGGTCTGGGCCATGTGGCCATCGCCGGTGTCGGACTGGCGCTGGCCACCGGAACCGCGCCCTTGCCGGTGGCAGTCGTCGTGGCTATCGGTGGCGCCATCGTCATCGAGGTGCTGCGCGAATCCGGCAAGGCCAGCGCCGATGTGGCCATGGCCATCCTGTTCTACGGCGGCCTGGCCACCGGCGTCCTGCTGGCCGGACTTGTCGGTCAGGGCACCGGAACCCTGTCGAACTACCTGTTCGGTTCGCTGTTGACGATCAGCACCACCGACCTATGGCTCATTCTGGTGCTCGCGCTGGCGATTCTCATCGCCACCATCGGGTTGATGCCGCAACTGTTCGCGGTGTGCACCGACGAGGACTTCGCCAAAGTGATGGGTCTGCCGGTGCGGCTATACAACCTGCTGATCGTGGTCCTGGCGGCGATCACAGTGACGGTGTCCATGCGGACCGTCGGATTGTTGATGGTCAGCGCGCTGATGGTGGTGCCGGTAGCGACCGCCAACAATCTGCTGACAGGCTTCAAGCGATCCTTCTTCACTGCACTGGGCCTGGGCGTCGTCGCCGCCGTCGCCGGAGTGATCGGGTCGTTCTACTTGAACGCCCCACCCGGGTCGCTCATTGTGGTGCTCACCATCGTCGGCTTCGTTATCAGCCTGCCGGTGGCCACCGTGCTGCGCCGCTATCGACAGCCGACTCCGGTGATCGAGGTGACCGCAACCACTCCGTTGCCCCACGAAGCCGCCGATGCGCACTTAGACCATCAACACGGCCCTGACTGCGGACACTTGGCGGTGACCCATGGAGATCACACCGACTACGTTCACAATGGACACCGTCACGCCCCGCACGGAGATCACTATGACGAGCACTGAGGACCGCCCCGGGCCACGCAAGACCCGACAGCGCACGGCTGTCACTGCGGTCATGGGCACGATGGACGAGTTCCGTACCGCCCAAGAGGTTCACAGCACACTGCGGGAACAGGACGAGTCCATCGGGCTGGCCACCGTCTATCGGATCCTGACCCAGATGGCCGACAGCGGCGAGATCGACTGCATCCGCACGCCCGACGGCCAGGCGGCCTACCGGCTGTGCTCGAACGGACACCATCACCACCTGATCTGTCGCCGCTGCGGGCGCACCGTGGAAATCACGCCACCCAACTTCGAGCAGTGGACCCGGCAGGTGGCTGCCGAAAACGGCTTCATCGATCTCGATCACGAACTGGAGCTGTTCGGTCTGTGCGCGGAGTGCGCAGCCGCCTAGACCTCGGTGCCGCGTTCGACGTAGCGCAGCGTGCGCAGTCCGCGCTCCAACTGCCAACTCACGAAGGACGCCACCAGTCCGTTGCCGCGACGGACCGTCACCGGCAGCACCTCGCGGGTGGCCACCCAGTCGCCACCCAGCAGGGCGGTCAGATAGGCCACCACGGCAGCATCGGCCACAGCAGAACCCGGCGGACGGCAACGTCGACACACCACACCGCCCAGGACCGGCGAGAACGCATCGTGCGGGCCGACGGCGCCGCACCGGGCGCAGTCGGACAAGCTGGGGGCATAACCCGCCAACGAGATCGCGCGCAGCAGGTAGGCGTCCATCACCATGGCCGGTGGCCTGGGCCCATCACTGGTTCCGGCCGTCAACGCCTGCAACGCTCCGAGGAGGAGTTGGTACTGCCGCAGGGCGGGCTGTCCTTCCTCGGAGACCAGCCGGTCGGCCGCCTCAATCATCACCTCACCGGTGGTGTAGCGCTCGTAATCCTGACCCAGCGGCTCAGCGTAGGGATGCAGAGTGACTGCCTGCGTGATCACGTCCAGAGTGCGCCCGGTAGCGATCTGGAGATCCACGTGGGTGAACGGCTCCAATCGTCCGCCGAACTTGGAGGAGGTTCGGCGCACCCCTTTGGCCACGGCCCGCACCTTCCCATGGCTGCGGGTGAGCATGGTGATGATCCGGTCGGCCTCACCCAGTTTGTGGGTTCGGAGCACAACCGCCTCATCACGATAGGTAGGCACCGCTCCATTGTCGCCGCCGGCGCCCACGCTGCGCTTCATCCGCGCCGACTGCACCGTGCCAACCTGCGCGTGACGACAGCGAGGCGGTCCGTAGAATCGGCACCCTGGCTGCGCCCGCAGCCGCTCCCGGGGCGAATCTCGGACTGAAGCGAAACGTCGCCAGCGAACGCTCGGTCGACCTCGGTGTCGATTTCCAGATAACGGATTGACTAATCTCTCGCCAGCTTCCGCCATCACTGGACCGCGCGGACTAGGCTGCCGGAATGAAACGCCTCGCGACGTTGCGGGTTTCTCCGCTGTGTCTCGGTGGAAATGTGTTCGGCTGGACGGCCGACCGCGATACCTCCGAGCAGATTCTTGACGCCTATGTTGCCGCCGGCGGCAATTTCATCGACACCGCCGATGTGTATTCCGCCTGGGTGCCGGGCCATCCCGGCGGCGAGTCCGAGAGGATCATCGGCGGCTGGTTGCAGAAACGCGGAGGCCACCAGGGTGTGGTGATCGCCACCAAGGTCGCAAAGCACCCGGCCCATCGAGGCTTGCGTCCGTCGAATCTGAAGATCTGTCTCGACGGATCCCGGCGGCGGCTAGGCATGGACACGATCGATCTCTACTACGCCCACGAGGACGATCCGTCGCTGCCGATCGCCGAATGGCTGGGCGCTTTCGATGCCATGACCACTGCTGGTTCGATCCGGCATTACGGCCTGTCGAACTTCAGTGTCGAGCGCACCGCCGAAGTCCTCGCCGTCGCCGAAGCGGAAGGATTCGCCAAACCGGTGGCGTTGCAACCGGAGTACAACCTGGTGAATCGGGCTGATGTCGAAACCAGTGGATTGGGAGCATTGGCCGCCGAACACGGCCTGGCGCTGATCCCCTATGCGGGTTTGGCTGCCGGTTTCCTCACCGGGAAATATGTGCAAGGCGAAGATATCCACGGCCCGCGAGCCGCTCGGGTGAAGCATCTGGCCACCGACGAGGCATTTGCCGTGGTGGCCGAGTTGGTGGATATCGCCGACGAGCTTCAGGTCGAACCGGCGACGGTCGCCCTGGCCTGGCTGGCCGGACGCAGCGGCGTGCTGACCCCCATTGCCAGCGCCAGCGAACCCGAGCAGCTCCCGGCGCTGATGGCCGCCGTCGAACTCAAACTCGACCGCTCCCACACCGCCCGGCTGAAAAAGGTCTCACTCCCCTTCGTCTGAGCCCCCAAACGCCGAGCGCTCCCATTTCGGTCGTTCACTCCGCCCTGGGACGAAGCGTTTGACCGAAATGGGAGCGCTCGGCGTTGTCGGATTAGCCGGCCAGGGCGCCTTCGATGGGGGTGGGGGCGGAGGTGTGGGCCACCGCAATCTTGCGGGGCTTGGCTTCCTCGGCCACCGGGATCTTCAGCGTCAGGACGCCATCGGTGTACTCAGCGGCGATCTTGTCGACGGCGACACCGTGGCCCAGCGTCAACTGGCGGGCGAAGGTGCCGTTGGGACGCTCACGGACCAACCACTTCTGGTTCTCGGCGGGTTCGACCTTGCGCTGAGCGCGCACGGTCAAAGTGCGGTCGTCGAGGTCGATGTCGATCGAGGACGGGTCTACCCCGGGCAGATCGATGCGGGCGACGAACTCGTCACCATCACGGTAGAGATCCATCGGCATCGCGACACCAGCCGGGGTCCGGGCGGCGTCGGTGAACCACCGATCGAGCTCAGCAAAGGGGTCATAGGCTCGTGCCATTTTCACTCACTCCTTAGGTCTTGATTAGCACTCACTGTCTACGAGTGCTAACGCAAGTGTGCATCGGATCATTCCTGATTTCAAGCAAGTTGAGCCCCTTAGACTCAACTTCACTTCGAGGCCGCCAGGGAAAGGCCCCACTACGCTGTACGCGTGGCCAAGACCAAACAGTTCCGAGCGCCGATCCCGCACCCCTCGGGCGCTCGACCACCCGAATTGGACCCCAAACTGATCCCCAACCACGTCGCCATCGTCATGGACGGCAACGGCCGCTGGGCCAAAGCCCGCAACCTGCCTCGCACCGACGGTCACGCCCGCGGCGAGGACGCCTTGTTCGACGTGATCGAGGGAGCCATCGAAATCGGCGTGAAGTACCTGTCGGCCTATGCCTTCTCCACCGAGAACTGGCGACGCTCGCCCGACGAGGTCCGCTGGCTGATGGGCTTCAACCGCGACGTGATCCATCGCCGTCGCGATCAACTCGACGCCATGGGTGTCCGGATCCGCTGGGCCGGACGCACCCCGAAGCTGTGGCGCAGCGTCATCAAGGAGCTCCAGGAAGCCGAAGCACAGAGTGCCGATAATGACGTTCTCACCCTGCAGTTCTGTGTGAACTATGGCGGTCGCGCCGAGATCGTCGACGCTACCCGCGCCATCGCCGAGGCGGCCGTCCGTGGCGAGTTGGACCCGTCACGCCTGACTGAGGAACGCTTCCGCAAGTTCCTCGACGAACCCGAGATCCCCGATGTGGACTTGTTCGTTCGCTCGTCGGGAGAGCAGCGAACCTCGAACTTCCTGCTGTGGCAATCGGCCTACGCCGAAATGGTCTTCCTCGATCAACTGTGGCCCGATTTCGACCGCCGCGATCTGTGGCGGGCCATCGAGCTCTACGCCTCTCGGGACCGGCGTTACGGCGGCGCTCAACCCAATGTGATCCGCTCATGACTCGAACCGCCGTCCGCTCCCCCGTGCTCGGCACCATCGTCGAGTTACGACTGGACGGCGATGACCAGGCCACTGCGATCGCCGAGCAGGCAGCGTGGGCGAGTTTCGAGCGCTTGGAGCAGGAGTTCTCCAGCTTTCGGCCTGACTCGCTGCTGTGCCGTTGGCGCAGCGGCGAGGCGAACTGCTCCCCCGACCTGGCTGCTGTGCTCCGTCGGGCCGCGTACTGGTACGAGCTCTCCGGTGGCGCCTTTCACCCGGCGACCGCCGCACTGACCGCCCGCTGGCGGCAGGCCGAGGTGGACGGAGCAGCGCCCAACGCGGCCGAGTTGGCCGACCTGGTCCCCGCGCTGCCCTATCGGGCTACCGCTGAGGGGATCGAGCAGATCGCGGATTGTTCCGGGGTGGAACTCAACGCCATTGCGAAGGGCTACATCGTTGACCAGGCCGCCGCGGCGGCCGCCACTATCAGCGGCGTCAGTGCCGTGGTGATCAACGCCGGCGGCGATCTGCGCCATATCGGGACCGGTTCGATACACGTGGGCATCGAAGATCCAGCCCGACCGTTCGACAACGCCCCGCCTCGCTGGCGGGTTCCGGTCACGAATGCCGCGCTGGCCACCTCCGGGTTGGCCCATCGGGGGTTCCACATCGGTGACCGCAGACTGGGTCATGTTCTGGATCCGCGTACCGGGTCTCCGGTGACCCATACGGCGTCGGTGTCGGTACTCGCACCGTCCGCAATGGATGCCGACGCACTGGCGACGGTGCTCGGCGTGCTGGTAAGTGCAGAGGCTCTAGAGTTCGCTGATCGCCATCAGCTCGCCGCCCTGCTGGTCAGCGATCAGGGCGACGTCCAGAGCAGCGGCACCTGGCCGGGTTGGGTCGGGCTTCGACAAGCTCAGCCAACGAATGATCGCCCCCGCTGACCCCCACCCCGCTCACTGAGTCTGCCGAAGGGTCGCCGACCAACCCGCTAAGCCAGGAACATCAGGCCGACACCGGCCACGACTCCCACGCCCAGCAGCACCAACGCCGTGGTTCGCTTCTTGCGGATCATCAGTTGTAGCACCACGCCGGTCAGGGCAATCAGAGCCAACCCGACCGCAGCGACGTCGATCACCCAGCCCCACACACCGGAGGTATTGCTTCCCCGGTGCAGGTCGTAGAAGTAGGACACCAAGCCGTACCGAGTGGTGGTCATGGTGAAGCTGCCGGTGTTCACGTCGAAGGTGGCACTGGCCGCGTAGCCGGGCCCGGTGTAGGCGATGCGTCCGGTAGTACCGGAGGTGCCGTAGTCACTGACCGAGCCCGATGCACCGTGGCTGGTCCGCAAGTACTCGCTGATATCGAGGTAGTTCGGTACGCCGTCCACAATCGAGCCGCTGGGCAACTCACCACTGGTCTGAGTCGTGGTGGGATCAATCCCGAAGGTCCATTCCTGATGATGCAGCAGCAGCCCGGTCACGGCGAAGAACAGCACCACAAGCAGGGTGGCCATGCTCAACCAGGAATGCAGCAGCCGGGTCAGCCGCTGCCCACTATTGCGTCGTCGGGGACGCCGGGTGAGTTCGCCGACCGAGGTGCGGTCAGCCACGGCGGTCTCACTCATGGCTGATAGCTGATCTGGATCGCCGACAGTTCACTGTTGTCGTCGATGGTGGCCTTCATGGCCGAGCCGTCGAGGGTGAAGCTCCCACTGGTCAATGAGTAGGGGCCGTGCTCGCGAATGGCCTCGACCCACACGGTGTAGTCGCCGTTCGGCACGGCCGTGCCGTCGGTGTCGGTCAGATCCCAGCCGACGGTGTAGCTCCCCGCGGTTCGGGTGGCGCTGGAGTTGGTGTCCACGCCACCCGCCACGGCGTACCACTTGTAAAGCTCACTCAGCCAGCGATCCTGGCCGTTCTGGAGGTGCCAGAGCGAGACGGTCTTCACCAGAGTTCCGGAGGCGTCCTCGATCCAAACCGCAATGTAGGGGTTGCGCACACCGCCGCCCGGTCCAGCCCCTGAAGAAGTGGCGTCAGCGGTGTAGGTGAAGGCGATGGTGGCCAATCCTGCCGCAGCTGCGCCGGTACTCGTCGGAGAGGTCGTCTCGTCTGAATCGCTGGTGGTCTGGTTCGCGCTGGGGAGCACGTCTGAATCGCTGGCGCAGCCGACGACGCCGAGCAGGGCGGCGGCTGACATCCCTTGGAGGAACGCACGGCGGGAGACTGCAGAGAACCGGGACTCGGACAAGGGAACCTCCTGGGTCGGGTTGATGGCAGCAGTAGCCAATCGAACCAGCCTGTGGAACTCCTGTGTCAATTCCATCCGCCAGGTGTGGATGGACGTGCCTCCGGGCAGCGCCACTCAGCCCGGCCGGACCTCCACCCGCGCACCAGCGGCAGGTAGCACTGGGTACACCTCCGGCGCGGCGAAGCCCGCCTTGGCACATGCGGCGCGGACGGCAGCCTCGACCGTAGCGATGGCCTCATCGGGCACCAGCGCGATCGCCGAGCCGCCGAAGCCACCGCCGGTCATGCGGGCTCCGATGGCCCCTGCTGCCACGGCGGACGCGACCGCCACATCGAGTTCGTCGGTGGAGATTTCGAAGTCGTCGCGCATCGACTCGTGTGACGCAAGCATGAACTCCCCGATGGCGCGGGGACCGACCTCCCGAAGCGCTTCGGCGGTGTCGAGCACTCGCTGGTTCTCGGTGATGACGTGACGAACCCGTCGATAGGTCACCTCGTCAAGTAGCGCCTGCGCCCGAGGCAAATCGGCCGGCCCGAGATCACGCAGCGCGGCAACGTCGAGGGCGGCGGCGCCTTGTTCGCAGGAGGCCCGTCGAGATCCATAGCCACCACTGGCGTGGGCATGCGAGGTCTTGGTGTCGAGGACAAGCAGTCGCAGGCCTTCGGCAGCCAGATCGAAGGGAATCAACTCGGTGGCCAATGATCGGCAGTCCAGCAATACCGCATAGCCCTGCTGACCGAGCAGGGAGGCTGATTGATCCATGATGCCGGTCGGGGCACCCACCACAACGTTCTCGGCCCGCTGGCCGATCTTGGCCAGCGCGAGGCGGTCCAGGTGGGCATCCCAGAGGGCATTCAGCGCCATCGCGACGGCACTTTCGATGGCGGCCGAAGACGACAGGCCCGCACCGACGGGAACATCGGAGACCAAGGCAAGGTCGAAGCCGGGCACATCGGACAGGTCGACGCCGGCCTCCCCCAATGCCCACACCACGCCCAACGGATAGGCCGCCCACCCCAGCGACGTCGCGTTGGCGAGATCATCAAGGCTGGAGTCCACCATGCCGGCGGTGAAATCGGTGACCATGCGAATGCGTCGGGTATCACTGAGTCGCACCGCTGCGATGACCTGATGATCGATCGCCATGGGCAAGGCGAAGCCATCGTTGTAGTCGGTATGTTCCCCGATCAGGTTCACGCGGCCCGGACCGAACCCCACGGCTGTGGGCGTCCCGGAGAACGTTCTCGCGAAGAGCGCTTCTGCGGCTGAGGAGTCCATGTGCTCCCTTTCTCGACCCGGCCCCGCCGACGCGGTCCGAAGGTCAGTGCTGGCCGTAGACGTTCTGGTAGCGCTGGAAAAGGCGGTCAATATCAGACTGAGCGATCGGCACGGTGTCACCCAGTTGCCGTGCCAGGTGCACCGTACGAGCAACATCTTCGACCATCACTGCTGCTTTGACCGCATCGCGTGCGTCGCGTCCGATGGTGAACGGTCCGTGGTTGGCCATCAGAACCGCCCGGGAGCGACTCGCACGCAGAGTTTCCACAATGCCGCGTCCGATCGAATCGTCACCGATCAGCGCGAACGGGCCGATGGGGATGTCACCGCCGAACTCGTCGGCGATCATCGTCAACACGCACGGAATCGGCTCTCGACGTGCCGCCCATGCGGTTGCGTAGTCGGAATGGGTGTGGACGACACCGCCCACCTCCGGCATGTGTCGATACACATAGGCGTGAGCCGCCGTGTCAGAAGACGGACTACGCTCACCCGCCACCAGCTTGGCGTCGAAATCGCAGACGACCATGGCTTCAGGGGTGAGGTCGTCGTAGGAGACGCCGGAGGGTTTGATCACCAGCAAATCCGCTGCGGGAACGCGCGCCGAGACATTGCCGGCGGTCCACACCACCAGGTTGTTGCGGGGCAACTCAGCGTGAAGCGCGGCCACCTCGACCTTGAGGGATTCCACGGTCTCCCGCAGCTCTTCGGGGATCCCGGCGCTCATCGCTGACCCTCGAACCCCGGGCGCGCCGCTTCGCACTCAATTCGCATCCAAACTCCTATGTTCATAATGATGTGAACGGTAACATGATGCTATCTCATTTGAACCGATGCGACGAGTGCTATGGAGATTAGTCTTGCGATCCGGGCGTGACTGAAGACATCGCTGTGCGAGCGGCGATCCGACTCGCCCCGACGCCCGTCACGCTACTCCGAATCAGCCACTCCTGCAGGCACTTCTCGTGAACCCCACCAGTGACCCGGGCAGCGAAGAGCGCACAAGGGGCCAAAATACGCCCTCCAGTGTCGGATGCGAGCGCGGAAGGGCCCGGGGCGCGCACCTGGATGGCTCCACAACAGCCGGCAACCCGCGACGTCCGCACCGACCGGCAACCGGCGTCCCGACGCCTCCCGACTCCCCTCGGATGTGTCCGGTAACATCCGCGGTGATGTTTCCGGTCACATAGTGATCGTTTTGTGACATTAGCCCATTGACCCGGTTCCGTAACGAGTGCAACGATGTTTGAGTTGCGTGACGTCGGCAAGGGCTGCCGACCTGGCCCTGTGGGGGCCGCGACACTCAAGGATGAGAAGGAGCACACAGGAATATGCGACGTATAGGTATCGCGATCCTCGGTATCGTGACTGCTCTGGCGCTTGCCGCCTGTGGCGGCAGCGGAGCCGGCGGATCCTCGAACAACTCGTCGGGTGAGACCCTCATCGGCGTCTCCATGCCGACGCAGACCTCCGAGCGCTGGATCGCCGACGGTAATGCCGTCAAGGACGGACTGGTGAAGGCCGGCTACAAGGTCGACCTGCAGTACGCCAATGACGACATCCCGACCCAGACTCAGCAGATCGACGCGATGATCACTGAAGGCGCCAAGGTGCTGATCATCGCCGCCATCGACGGCACCGCCCTGACCTCGCAGCTCGATGCAGCCGCAGCGGCCGGGATCAAGGTCATCTCCTACGACCGCCTGATTCGAGACAGCAAGAACGTTGACTTCTACGTCAGCTTCGACAACTACAAGGTCGGCGTCGCTCAGGCCACCGCTCTGCTGTACGGACTCGGCGTCACGGACAAGGACGGCAAGGCCACGGGTAAGGCCACCAAGGGTCAGTACATCGAGTTGTTCGCCGGATCGCTGGACGACAACAATGCGCACTTCTTCTGGAATGGCGCCATGGACACCCTGAAGCCCTACCTGGATGACGGCACCCTGGTTGTGAAGTCGGGCCAGACCACCATCGAGCAGTGCGCGACCCTGCGTTGGCTGCAGGAGACCGCTCAGAAGCGCATGGAGGATCTGCTGACCTCGACCTACGGCGGCAAGGGCACCGGCCTGAAGGGTGTGCTGTCTCCCTACGACGGCATCTCTCGTGGCATCATCACCGCTCTGCAGGGTGTGGGCATGGGCCCGACCATCGCCAAGGGTCTCCCGGTCGTGACCGGCCAGGATGCTGAAATCGCCTCGGTCAAGCTGATCGCCGACGACGTCCAGCAGTCCACCATCTTCAAGGACACCCGCAAGCTGGCCGACGAGGCCGTCACCGCCGCGCAGGGCTACCTGTCCGGCAAGACCCCGACCGCCAACAACACCACGGATTACGACAACGGCGTGAAGGTCGTCCCGTCGTTCCTGTTGGAGATCGACACGGTGTACAAGGACAACATTCAGTCCCTCCTGGTTGACACCGGGTACTACACCGAAGCAGAAGTGAAGTCCGGCGTAGCCAAGTAACACGGAAACCCGGTCTGGGTGGGTGCAGGGGAAACCCTGCACCCACCCGAGCCTCGGTGAGCACAAGGAAGTGTGACACATGGACAACATCCTCGAGATGCGCTCGATCACCAAGGAATTCCCTGGCGTACTGGCCCTTTCCGATGTCTCGTTGACAGTGGAAAGAGGCGAAGTCCACGCGATCTGCGGTGAGAACGGCGCTGGCAAGTCAACGTTGATGAAGGTACTCAGCGGCGTGTATCCCCATGGGACCTACCGCGGCGAGATCTTCTACGAAGGTGAGGAGGTCCAGTTCTCCTCGATCAACGACTCCGAGGAGAAGGGCATCGTCATCATTCACCAGGAGCTGGCCTTGGTGCCGTATCTCTCGGTGGCGGAGAACATCTTTCTGGGCAACGAAGTCAAGGGCGTCGGTGGCCTGATCGACTGGAACAAGGCGAACTCGCTGGCAACAGAACTGATGCAACGCGTCGGCCTGGATGAGAACCCGACGACACCGATCAGTCAATTGGGCGTCGGCAAACAGCAGCTGATCGAGATCGCCAAAGCGCTGTCGAAGAACGTCAGGCTCCTGATCCTCGACGAGCCCACTGCCGCTCTCAACGACACCGACTCCGAGCACCTGTTGGGCCTCATCCGGCAGCTCAAGGCGCAGGGGATCACCTCGATCATGATCTCCCACAAGCTCAACGAGATCGCCGAGATCGCCGACAACACCACGATCATTCGCGATGGCATGACTATCGAGACCTTGGACATGGCTGATCCGGCGTCGACACAGGACCGCATTATCCGCGGCATGGTCGGACGCGATTTGGAACACCGCTTCCCGGAGCGCACGCCCGCTATCGGAGCCCCCGTCCTCGAAGTCAAGGACTGGACGGTGTATCACCCGACTCAGCCCGGTCGCCTCATCATCGATCACGCGTCCTTCACCGTGAAGGCCGGCGAAGTGGTCGGCATCGCGGGCCTGATGGGTGCAGGACGCACCGAACTCGCCATGAGCCTGTTCGGCCACGCCTATGGCCGCGATATCTCCGGCGAGGTCTCGATGCACGGCAAACGGGTGAACACGCAGAACGTGCCCGATGCGATCGAGGCCAAGATCGCCTACTGCACGGAGGACCGCAAGGTCTACGGCCTGAACCTCATCGATGACATCCGACACAACATTTCCTCCGCCGGACTGTTCAAACTGTCGAAGTACGGCTGGGTCAACGACAACGAGGAACTCAAGGTCGCCCAGGAATACGCCACCAACTTGAACATCAAGACGCCGACGGTGCTGACTCTGGCCGGGAAGCTCTCGGGTGGCAATCAGCAGAAGGTGGTGCTGAGCAAGTGGCTGTACACCGATCCCGACGTGCTCATCCTCGACGAGCCGACTCGAGGCATTGACGTCGGCGCCAAGTACGAGATCTACACCATCATCAATCGCATGGTCTCCAACGGCCGCGCGGTAGTGGTGATCTCCTCCGAGCTTCCCGAGCTGTTGGGGATCTGCGACCGTATCTACACCCTGGCCTATGGACGCATCACCGGAGAGGTGCCGGCAGCCGAGGCCACCCAGGAGCGGCTCATGGCGCTCATGACCGTCGAACGCAACGAAGCGATTCCGACTGAAGAAAACGGGGGCCTACCCCGTCGGCAGCAGGCCACTCAGTCAACTGATTCAGATATGAAGGGAAATCTCCGATGAACGCCACTGCAGCAGGACTCCGCGATGGCCTGACGAAGAACTTACGTCAAAGCGGCATCCTCATCGCCTTCATCGTGGTGGTAGGAGCTTCGGCCCTGTTGAACCCGAACTTCCTCTCCCCAGGCAACCTGACCAACCTGGTGCTCCAGTACTCCTACATTCTGATCCTCGCACTGGGCATGCTGTTGGTCATCGTGTCGGCGCAGATCGACCTCTCCGTCGGATCGGTGATGGCTTTGGCCGGCGCGGTAGCGGCCGTCCTGGTGATCAAGCAGGGCATGCCGTGGTGGGTCGGTGTGCTCGCCGCGCTCGGCGTCGGGCTGCTGGCAGGCGCCTGGCAGGGGTTCTGGGTGGCATTCGTCGGAATCCCGGGCTTCATCGTCACGCTGGCCGGCATGCTGTTGTTCCGCGGGCTCACTGCGCTGGTGCTGAACAGCATCTCGCTGTCGCCCTTCGGTGGCGACTTCTACCTGATCGCGAACGGCTTCCTCAATGGGCTGTTCGGTGGGCAAGGTGTGGACATCTTCACTCTCGTGGTGTTCGCCTTGGCCGGCTTGATCTTCGTCTACCTCCAGGTGCGCGATCGCCAGGCCCGGATCGCGTACAACCAAGAAGCCGGCAGCATGGTCGGGTTCATCGTCAAGCAGATCCTGATCCTGGCCGTCCTGATGTGGTTCGCCTACCAGCTCGCCTCCAGCCGAGGCCTGCCGAACATCCTGGTGCTGCTCGCCATCCTCATCGTGACCTACACCCTGCTCAGCCAGAAGACCACTTTCGGCCGTCACATCTACGCCATCGGCGGCAACCTCAATGCGGCCAAGCTCTCCGGTGTTCGGGTACGACGAATCAACTTCTGGGTCTTCGTCAATATGGGCGTGCTGGCGGCAGTCGCCGGCATCGTCTTCTCCTCGCGAATGAACGGCGCCCAGCCGGCTGCCGGCACCGGCGTCGAGTTGGACGCCATCGCGGCCTGTTTCATCGGCGGCGCATCGACCACCGGCGGTATCGGACGCATCGGCGGGGCCATGATCGGTGGTCTGATCATGGCGGTCATGACCAACATCATGTCGCTGATGGGTGTCGACTACCCCTGGCAGCAGGTGGCCAAGGGCCTGGTGCTGCTGCTGGCGGTGGCCTTCGACCTGTGGAACCGTCGTCGGTCGGAGGGCGCTGCCTGAGAGCAGCGTCGGTTCAGATCGACCACGAGACGCCGGTGGTACCGGGGCTCAGCCTCGATACCACCGGCGTCTCGTCGGTTGCGGTACCGGATCTTCGGGCGCGACCAGCGAGACTGATCCGAACCTCACCGGATCGAGGTGGATTCCCGAATCACTAGAGTCGGGTCGATCTCCAAGGATTCGCGCGATAACTCGTCATTGAGCCCACGCAGAATGACTGCCATGCCGACCCGGCCGAGCTCCTCGAAGTTCTGTCGCACCGTGGTGAGCGGCGGCAGGAAGTGTCCGCTCTCAGGAAGATCATCGAAACCAACCACGCTGATGTCGTCGGGAACCCGCAGACCGAGCTCGGCGAGCCCATGGGTGAGCCCTAACGCCATCTGATCGTTCCCGGCGAACACCGCCGTCAGGCCCGGTATCTGTGCGCAAGCCGGCGCGGCGGCGTAGCCGGCGTCAGCACTCCAGTCCCCCGGTATCACGAACTCATCACCGAGACCGGCCTCGCGCATCAACTCCTGCCAGCGAACCGTGCGCGCTTGGGAGTCCAAGGATTCGGCAGGACCGGTGATGTGGGCGATGACACGATGCCCCCTATCCAGCAGGTGCCGCACCACCAGTTCGGTGCCCAATCGTTGATTCACCCCTACCCACGGCAGACCAGCCGTGCCGTCCTCGCCGCCGGGGTCGACCCGACTAGGGCGGGTGCCGATCAGCACCGAGGCCTCGGGAAGCTCGGGAAGAGCATGCAGCGACTGTTCCCGCGGCAGAATCACCGCCACGGCGTCGACCCGCTGATCGTTGAGGAAGCGCACGCCGTCACTCAACTCCGAAGCCGACTCCCCCGTCACGGTGAAGGCCGTCGAGGTGTAGCCGGCCTCGCGGGCAGCCAATTCCACGCCGCGCATCATGCTCAGCGGCCCATACAGCGACGAACCTTCGATCAGGACACCAATACGCCCCGAACGGCCACGAGCAAAAGCCTGAGCAAGGGAATTGGGTCGATAATCCAAATCCTGGATAGCGGCCTCAACACGAGCTTTCGTCGCCGGCTTTACTTGGTTGCTTTGATTGATGACGCGAGAAACGGTCTGATGCGATACTCCGGCTCGACGTGCGACGTCGCGGATGCTCACTGGGCGGCTACTCCCGATCGTCATTCAACGACCACCTTTCCGCGAAAGCTCGTCCGCATTCATGAGGGCCATGAGTCCGGAGTCGGATACTCCCTGGATCACATCGGGGCGGGGCCACCCCGATAGGCTGCCACAACATTCAGCGACTGTTCGAACGACACGACCTGGGTCCCCTCGTCGATCACGGCGAGTTCAACATCGGCCATCCGGGCAAAGTCCACGAAGACCTCCATTCCGACGGCATTTGTCATCACCGTATGGTGCGCTGCACCGGCGGCCAGCCAGCAGGTCGCTGAGGTCACGAAGTCAGGCTTGGGCCGCCAGATCGCGCGACCCACCGGCAGGTTTGGCAGGTCCTCGACCGGGGTGACGTTCTCAACCGCATTGGCGATCAGGCGGAAGCGGTTGCGCACATCCGACATCGCCACGACGACCGCCGGACCGGGGTCTGCGGTGAAGACCAGTCGGCAGGGATCCTCGCGTCCACCGATTCCGAGCGGGTGGATCTCCAGGGTCGGCTTGGCCGTGGTCAGGCTCGGCGATACCTCCAACATGTGGGCGCCGAGAATCAGCTCCCGACCCGGCTCCAGATGGTAGGTGTAGTCCTCCATGAGCGATGCGCCACCGGGCAGCCCTGAACCCATTACTGCCGCCAGGTGAACCAGGACGGCTGTCTTCCAGTCACCTTCGGCACCGAACCCGTAGCCGTCGGCCATGAGGCGTTGCACGGCCAGGCCCGGAAGCTGACGCAGCGCGCCAAGATCTTCAAAGGTGTCAGTGAAGGCGGTGAATCCGCCGCTGACAAGGAACTCCCGAAGGGCGATCTCCTCACGGGCTGCGTAGCGCAGCGCGTCTCGCCGATCACCGTCGGCCCGCAACTCGGGAACCACGTCGTAGCTGTCGTCGTATTCGGCGACGAGGTCGTCGACGGCCGCATCACTCACCTGATCGACCAACTCGGCCAACTCGGTGACCGGCCAGGTGTTCACCGACACTCCGAAGACGGCCTCGGCTTCGGTCTTGTCGCCCTCGGTGACCGCGACGTAGCGCATGTTGTCGCCGAACCGCGCCACCCGCATCCCCTGGGCAGCATGCCAAGCCGCGGCCGCACGACACCACGAACCGATCTCGCGGGCCACTCGCGGGTCGCTGGCGTGGCCAACGACCGACTTCCGTCGCACCCCGAGCCGAGACAGGATGTAGCCATATTCGCGGTCACCATGCGCGGACTGGTTGAGGTTCATGAAATCGAAGTCCAGCTCGCCATAGGGCAGATCCCGGTTGGCCTGAGTGTGGAAATGCAGCAGTGGTTTGCGCAGCGCCGAGAGACCCCGGATCCACATCTTCGCCGGCGAGAAGGTGTGCATCCAGGTGATGACACCGATGACCGCCGGGTCAGCGTTGGCGGCCCCCAAAGTCGCCACGATGGCGTCAGAGTCGGTCAAGGTGGGCTTGAGAACCAGCCGCACCGGGATGTCCGAGTGCTGAGCGAGCATCCCCACCACCTGGCGGGACTGCTCGGCGACCTGTCGAAGGGTCTCCTCACCGTACAGTCCCTGGCTACCCACCAAGAACCAGACCTCGAGGTCCGACAAGACCGGCACCACCGTATTTCCCTGCATGATCAGAGCAACTTTCTCGTCATAGCGTTCATTGCGCGTCCACTGATGACCAACGGCGCTGGAGGCAAGGACGGACGTTGTCTATTCCTCGTGACGGATCACCGCTGATACCGCTTCAATGTTAACGGTCACATCCGCAGTTCGCCACACATATTCCATGGCAATTTCTCGAAAACGGCCTTGCGAGTGCCTACGGCGCTCCAGCGGAGCGCGTCGGCCACCGAAGTCAGTCAGTACCGGCTTCCATCCCGGACCGGTTCTGAGCCTCCTCGATCTCGGCGTCGGTAGCATTCCCAGCGGTGATCTCCGGAGCCTGGCCACTCTCCAGGGCACCCACCAGAGCCGAAACCTCGCCACCCACCAGGCCGAGCTGGGCGTACTGCTCCAGCCGACTGCGGGAATCGGCGATGTCGAGATTGCGCATGGTCAACTGCCCAATCCGGTCGGTCGGACCGAAGGCCGCATCGCCGACCCGCTCCATGCTGAGCTTCTCAGGGTGGTAGGAGAATGCCGGGCCTGCCGTATCGAGAATGGTGTAGTCATCGCCGCGACGCAGCCGCAACGTCACCGAGCCGGTGATCGCCGAGCCCACCCAGCGCTGCAGGGACTCGCGAATCATCAGCGACTGCGGATCCAGCCAACGTCCCTCGTACATCAGCCGGCCCAGCTTGCGGCCTTCCATCTGATAGCTGGCAAAGGTGTCCTCGTTGTGAATGGCGGTCACCAGGCGTTCGTAGCAGATGTGCAGCAACGCCATGCCCGGCGCCTCGTAGATGCCGCGGCTCTTGGCCTCGATGATGCGGTTCTCGATCTGATCGCTCATGCCCAGACCATGGCGTCCGCCAATGGCGTTGGCGGCCAGCACCAGATCTACTGCACTGGCGAAGGTCTCACCGTTGATCGAGACCGGACGGCCCTGTTCGAAGGCCACCGTGACGTCTTCGGTGGCGATCTCCACGGCCGGATCCCAGAAGCGAACACCCATGATGGGATCGACGATCTCCATGCTGGCGTTGAGCTCTTCCAGGTCCTTGGCCTCATGGGTAGCACCCCAGATGTTGGCGTCGGTGGAGTAGGCCTTCTCCTTGGAATCGCGGTAGGGCAGGTCCCGTTCGACCAGCCACTGACTCATCTCCGCGCGACCGCCCAATTCACGCACGAAATCAGCGTCCAACCACGGCTTGTAGATCCGTAGCTGCGGGTTGGCCATCAGGCCGTAGCGATAGAACCGCTCGATGTCATTGCCCTTGTAGGTGGAGCCATCGCCCCAGATCCACACGTCGTCGGCACGCATGGCCCGCACCAGCATGGTGCCGGTGACCGCGCGTCCGATCGGGGTGGTGTTGAAGTACATCTTGCCGCCGGTACGGATGTGGAAGGCGCCGCACACCAACGCGACCAGACCCTCTTCCACCATCGCCGAGCGGCAATCGACCATGCGCGAAAGCTCAGCACCGTAGGCCCCCGCACGTCCGGGAACCGAGTCGATGTCCGGCTCGTCGTACTGCCCTAGGTTCGCGGTGTAGGTGCAGGGGATGGCACCCTTCTCGCGCATCCAGGCCACCGCCACCGAGGTGTCGAGCCCTCCGGAAAAAGCGAGCCCGATGCGCTCTCCAACAGGCAGTTCAGTCAAAACCTTAGGCATAGGCCCAATCCTATCGGCCCCCGCACCGCTCCCCGACCGCGCCCGCGCCCCACCAGGCGCTCCCAAAAGCGGCAGAAGCTCCCGAAGGTTCGGGAGCTTCTGCACGTTTTGGGAGCGGATGGGTTAGGGACGGGCTTCGGCTTCCACCATCATGGACTGCTCGTGGTCGCGGGACTGGCGGTTGATGGCTGAGACCACTGCGGCCAGGGAGGCGGTCACGATGGACGGGTTCAAACCGACGCCCCAGTAGACGCGAGCGTCCTCGCCCTCACCGACCTCGGTTTCGACGTAGGCCGCAGCCATCGCGTCACCACCGGAGGACAGCGCGTGTTCGGTGTAATCCAGAACGCGGACGTGGTGTCCCAGGATCTGCAGTGCGTCCACGAAGGCCGACAGCGGACCGTTGCCCTCGCCGGTGATCTCCTTCTCCACTCCGCGATCCCTCACGGTGGCGGTGACGGTGTAGCCACCGCCGTTGGAGACCGACTTGACGGTGACCAGTTCCAGCGGATCGACCGATCCCAGGTATTCGGCGGAGAAGATCATCCACAGTTCATCGGCGGAGACCTCACCGCCAGTGGCGTCGGTGTGCTGCTGCACTACCCGGGAGAACTCGATCTGCAGGCGTCGGGGCAGATCCAGCTTGTGCTCGGACTTCATGATGTAGGCCATGCCGCCCTTGCCGGACTGGGAGTTGACCCGGATCACAGCCTCATAGGTGCGCCCCACATCGTGGGGGTCGATCGGCAAGTACGGCGCTTCCCAGGGAACCTCGTGCAGAGAGCCCCCTTGGGAAGCAGCCGCCTTGTCCAGCACCTCCAGCCCCTTCTTGATGGCGTCCTGATGGGAGCCGGAGAAGGCGGTGTACACCAGATCGCCCGCGTATGGGTGGCGCGGATGAACCGGCAGATTGGTGCAGTACTCCACCGTGCGACGGATCTCGTCGATATCGGAGAAGTCGATCTTGGGATCGATGCCCTGGCTGAACAGGTTCAGACCCACGGTCACCAGGTCGACATTGCCGGTGCGTTCACCGTGTCCGAACAGACAGCCCTCGACGCGATCGGCGCCAGCCATCATGGCCAGTTCGGTGGCGGCCACGGCAGTGCCACGGTCGTTGTGGGGATGCAGCGAGATGGCTACATACTCACGGTTGTTGATATGCCGACCGAAGTACTCGATCTGGTCGGCGTAGGTATTCGGAGTGGACATCTCCACCGTCGCGGGCAGGTTCAGGATGATCTCCCGATCCGGCCCGGGCTGCCAGACGTCCATAACCGCGTTGCACACCTCGATGGCGAAGTCGGTGGGGGTCTGAGTGAAGATCTCGGGGCTGTACTGATAGCCGAACTCCACTTCACCCAAATACTTGGCGGCGTAGTCCATCACCCACTGGGTACCCCGAGTGGCCATGGTGATGCATTGGGCCTCGTCGACGCCGAACACCACCCGACGGAACAGTTCTGCTGTTGCGTTGTACATGTGGATGTTGGCCCGCTTCGCCCCGATCAGGGACTGCGCGGTGCGTTCGATCAGATCCTCACGGGCTTGGGTCAGGACACTGATTTGTACGTCGTCGGGCACGGCATCGGATTCGATCAGGCTGCGCACGAAATCGAAGTCGGTCTGAGAGGCCGACGGGAACCCGATCTCGATCTCCTTGTAGCCCATCTTGACCAGCAGGTCGAACATCTTGCGCTTGCGCGATGGGGTCATCGGATCGATCAGCGCCTGGTTGCCGTCCCGCAAGTCGGTGGACAGCCAGCGCGGCGCCTGGGTGATCTTCTTGCTTGGCCAGGTGCGGTCAGGCACCTCGACGGGTTGGAAGGCGTGGTATCGGCCGAACGGCATCGGGCTCGGCTGCGCGACAGGCTTGCCGACCTGAGGTCGGGTGCCGAAAGAGTTGGTAGTCATGGTTCCTCGCTTGGTTTGCGTGCGGATTTACAGGCGCAGGACGAACTCCGCAGCGAGGAGGCCTGATCTGATTAGGCCTCGCTGCGGCGACCAAGCAGGAGTCGCGCCCATGACATGGCAGCCATGTTAGACACAACTTCGGCGATTTGGCCAACATCTGATGGGAATCGGCGGGAAAAATGCGCAGCATCACTCACTGAGCCACGATGCGTGGGCCGAACACCGCCGTACCCAGCCGGACGATGGTGGCACCTTCGGCGATGGCCCATTCCAGGTCATTGCTCATACCCATCGACAGTTCCAACTCGGTGCCCAGCCCTCTGGCCTGGGCCTGATCGCGTAGCCGGGCGAGTTCGGCGTAGCCGGCCCGAACCTGTGACTCATCAGTGGTGTTCGCCCCGATCGTCATGAAACCGGTGAACCTCAGGCCAGGGGTCAGGGCCATCTGCTCGGCCAGCGCGAGTGCCTGCGAGGGCACGACTCCGGATTTGCTGGGCTCGGCTGAGACATTCACCTGCACCATGACCTCGAGCACGCGACCCGGTTCCAGCCGCTTCGCCAATCCCTGGGCCAGGTCCGCCGATGCCACGGACTCCACCGCGTCCACCCAACGCAATGCGGCGTTGATCTTGTTGGACTGCAGCGGGCCGATCAGATGCGTGGTGAGCCGCAGGTCGGCGAGGTCAGGGCCTTTGGCAACGAGCTCCTGAACTCGGTTCTCCCCGCGGAGCATTCCGGCGGACTCCGGAAGTCCAAAGACCGCTCGCACGACCTCGGCCGGCTGCGTCTTGGTGGCCAACAGCACCTTCACCGATCCTGCGCTGCGTCCCGCTGCGGCTTCCGCGGCCCGAACTCGCGCCACCGCGTCCCGCAGCCTCTTCGCGTACTCCTCCACGTCCCCGACCGTACCCCCTCAGGACTCTGCGCTCGAAACCCGTTCACTGCGCCGGAAACTGCGAGCGCAAAGAGCAGGTCTCGAGCGCAGAGTCAGAAGCCGAGGCGGTTGAGAAGCTTGGGGTTGCGCTGCCAATCCTTGAGGACTTTGACCTTGAGGTCGAGGTGGACCGGCATACCGACCAGTTCAGCGATCTGGAGCCGAGAAGTGGTGCCGATCTCCTTCAGCCGAGACCCCTGGTGGCCGATGATGATGCCCTTCTGCGAGTCACGCTCGACAATCATCGAGGCGTAGATGTCGAGCAGTGGCTTGTCGTCGGGGCGTCCGGCACGCTGACCCATCTCGTCGACCACCACCATCAGCGAGTGCGGCAACTCGTCGTGCACTCCTTCCAGGGCGGCCTCACGGATCAGTTCGGCGATCATCGTCTCGGTGGGCTCATCAGTGACCACATCGACCGGGTACAGCTGGGGGCCCTCGGGGAGCAGCTTGATCAGCTCCTGACTCACCACGTCAACCTGATCGTCGGTCAGCGCCGACACCGGCACCACGCTGGCCCACTGGACGCCCAGCTGATCCTCCAACGAGGCGATCTTGAGCAGGTGCTCAGCCATCCGCTGCTTACTCACCAGGTCGGACTTGGTGGCCAGAGCCACGAGCTGCGGACGCGGCGACAACTTGGCGATCTCCGTGACCAGGTGAATGTCGCCAGGACCGATCCGCTGATCGGCGGGCAGGCACACGCCGATCACATCGACGCCCGACCAGGTCTCATAGACCAGATCGTTGAGGCGCTCCCCCAGCAGGGTCCGCGGCTTGTGCAGTCCGGGGGTGTCGACCAGGATCAACTGGGCATCAGCCGTATTCACCATGCCGCGCACAATGTGCCTGGTGGTCTGCGGCTTAGCCGAGGCAATGGCGACCTTGCGGCCTACCAGAGCATTGGTCAGGGTGGACTTCCCCGCATTGGGACGCCCGACGAAGCATGCGAAACCCGACCTCATGTGTGCCTTTCAGCCGATTCGGTAGCCAATTTGGCCGCGGCCTCTGCCGCGACATCGGCCTCGTTGGCGTCGGCCGCGCGCGCCGCCAGTACCGTCTGGATGCTGTGTCGGCGCCCCGCGCCACGTTCCGCAGTGAGTTCGATGCCCTCCCAGACCACCACCGAGCCCGGGATCGGGACCTTGTTCAGTTTCTTGGCCATCAAGCCGAGCACGGTGTCGACATCCTCGTCGTCGAGCTTCATGTCGAACAGCTCACCGAGATCCTCGATGCCCAGCCGGGCCGACAGCCGGAATCTGCCTTCGCCCAGTTCGGTGATCGGTGGCACTTCGTCGTCGTATTCGTCGACGATCTCGCCGACGATCTCCTCCAGCACATCCTCGATCGTCGCCAGACCGGCGGTGCCGCCGAACTCGTCGATCACGATCACCACATGGCTATGAGTGAGCTGCATCTCGCGCAGCAGCTCGTCCACCGGTTTGGAGTCCGGGCAGAACGTCGGCGGACGCATCAAGGTGTCCACATTCTCCGAGGTCTGCGCCTTCGGATTGTCGTACATGCGCTGAATGACATCTTTGAGGTAGATCACCCCGACCACATCGTCGATGTCCTCACCGATCACTGGGATTCGGCTGAAGCCTGACCGCAGCGCCAGCGAAACTGCTTGTCGCAGGGTTTTGTTGCGCTCGATGTAGACCATCTCGGTGCGCGGCACCATGACTTCCTTGACGATGGTGTCGCCGAGTTCGAAGACCGAGTGGATCATCTCGCGTTCCTCGGCTTCGATCAGGTCGCGAGCCTCGGCAATGTCGACCAGGTCACGAAGCTCGGCCTCCGAACTGAATGGCCCCTCGGTGAACCCGCGTCCGGGCGTGAGCGCGTTGCCGATCAGGATCATCACCTGGGCGATCGGGCCCAGCACCGTAGCCAGCCCAGCGATCGGCCCGGAGGCGGCGAGGGCCACCGCGTCGGCGTGCTGACGACCCAGCGTCCGCGGCGCCACCCCGAGCCCGATGAAGGAGACCAGGACCATGGTCAGTACCGGGTAGAGGAGTTGCTGCCACAGCGCGTCGAAATGCTGGAAGAAGAGCAGCGCCACGATGACCGTGGCGACCGCCTCAAAACCGATGCGCAGAAACAGCGACGTGTTCAGGTGGGGTGCCGGATCCTGGGCGATCAACAGCAGCCGATCGGCACCACGGCGTCCCTCATCGACCAGGCGCTGAGCGCGGGCTCGGGAGATGGTGGCCAATGCCGCCTCGGCCAACGTGAGCAGTCCGGCGAGCAATACGCAGGCGGCCGCAACCGCCAGCAGAATCCACTGGGTCTGGCTCAACAGTCGTTCACTTGCCTTCGTCGCAGGATCGGAACCCAGATTCTACTGGTATCGCGCGCCGCACGACCGAGGCTCCTCACGCTCGCTCGGTGTTCCAGGCGGCGATGATGCGATCGTTGAGGTCGAACATGGCCTTCTTCTCGGCCGGTTCGGCATGGTCGTAGCCCAACAGATGCAGCAGGCCGTGAATCAACAGATAGTCGGCCTCCTCCTCAGGCGTGCGATCGGACGCGGCGGCCTGCGCAGCAGTCACGGTCGGACACAGCACGATGTCACCGAGCACACCCAGCACCGGTTCGTCGTCGGGATCGGGGGACCGCAACTCGTCCATGGGAAAGCTGAGCACATCGGTAGGGCCGGGTTCGCCCATGAATTTCTCGTGGTAGGCGCTCATCGTGTCTTCGTCGACCAGCAACACCGACAACTCCGCCTCGGGATGGATCCGCAGCTCGTCCAAGGCGAAGGCGGCCAGCTTGAGCAGCCGCTCGGTGTCGACATCCAGACCGGACTCGTTGTTGAGATCGATCATCGTTTCTTCCTCACCGGCGGCAGCGTCGCCTCGAATCGGTCATAGGCGGCCACGATGCGTCCCACCAACTTGTGTCTGACCACATCATGACTGGTCAATCGGCAGAAGGCGATGTCCTCGACGCCGTCCAGGATCTCCTCGACGACCATCAATCCGGACCTCACCCCGCCGGGTAGGTCGATCTGGGTGACATCGCCGGTCACCACAACCTTCGACCCGAAGCCCAGCCGAGTCAGGAACATCTTCATCTGCTCGGTGGAGGTGTTCTGCGCCTCGTCCAAGATGATGAACGCGTCGTTGAGCGTCCGGCCACGCATATAGGCCAATGGCGCTACCTCGATGGTCCCCGACGTGAGCAGCTTGGGCACTGACTCCGGATCGATCATGTCGTGCAGGGCGTCGTACAGCGGACGCAAGTACGGATCGATCTTGTCGTTCAGGGTTCCCGGCAGGAATCCAAGCCGCTCACCGGCCTCGATGGCCGGCCGAGTAAGGATGATCCGATTCACCTGCTTGGCCTGCAAAGCCTGCACTGCCTTGGCCATCGCCAGGTAGGTCTTCCCGGTGCCCGCAGGCCCAATTCCGAACACCACAGTATGCGCATCAATGGCGTCGACATACCGTTTCTGGTTGAGCGTTTTCGGCCGGATGGTCTTGCCGCGATTCGACAGGATGTTAGCGGTCATAATTTCTGCCGCGCTGACACCGGTAGCGGCGACCATGCCGACAACTCGTTCCACCGTGTCGACCTCCAGGCCCTGCCCGGTGCGGATGATCGTGATGAGTTCGGTAAGCACCTCAGCGGCGTGTGTGACGTCCTCGGGACGTCCGCTAAAGGTGATCTCATTACCCCGCACGTGCACTTCAGCAGCGAGTTCGCGCTCCAAGATGCGCAAAAACTCGTCGCGCGAACCCAACACGGACACCATGTTGATCGAGGCAGGGATGACGACACGACGTTCGGCGGTAGCCGGAGCTGGCTGGTTCAGCGGATCCTCCTCGAAACGGATACCCCCAATCGTACCTGGCAGCGGGGAGGACTCACCCCACACGCCATCCACGATGCACTCTCCTTTCGCCAACAAATCGAAAAAGATGCGAAATACCCCCCTTTTGGGGGACATTCTTGGCTGGTAAATCCGCCTACAGTTGTCTACGATTCGACAGTCGAGCTGCGGTCTGCGTAGCTCGCACGGCACGAAGCGATAGGGGTGTAGGGCGTTTCGTTGCCGCATGGTGTTGTACTCAGTTCTGACTTGGGGGGAAGAACTTAATGCTTGGTGTGTACTCGAGCGCGTCGAAACGCGGTGGCCGGTCCCTGGTTTCGCTACTGACCAGCTTCGTCCTGGCGCTGGGATTCCTGTTCTTCGGCGGCGTTCCGACGCTCACCGCGGCCTACGAGGTCCCGACCGGCACCTGGTCCAACCCGCTGAACGACACCAGCACCATCTCGTTCCCCTCCGGCCTCACCGCCACAGTGACCTCCAGCGGCCGCACCGACGTGACCGGAGTGAGCACGCTCGGCGCCAAGGAGTGGGCCGACGGCATGTACTCCCCGTCCAGCATGGTGACCAGCGACTCTGGCGTCACCTTTCTGGTGAACACCGGCACCTGTGCGGCGAACGGAACCTGCACCGGCCTCGGCACTCTCACCGTCACGTTCAACCACCCCGTTCGGAACCCCACCTTCAACTTCGCCGGCCTCGGCGGCACCACCGGTGGGTACCACTGGTCGGCCCTCCACGCGGTTCTCACTTCCACGACCCCCGGCGTCACCCTGAATCGCGCATCGGGCAACTCCCAGTTCGCCGTCAGCGCCAACAAAGTCACTGCAGTCGATGATCGCACTGGCTCGGCATGCGTCACCGTTGGCAATACCGGCTATACGGCTTCCTGTGGCGGTGTCCAAGCCACCGGAACCAGTTCCACCTTCAGCTTCGACGTCTCGGCAGTCTTCACCCCGATCGGCGGCATCGGAAGTAACTCCTACGACAGCGGCGACGAGGTCATCATGACCGTCACCGTGCCCCAGGATTTTGGGGACGCACCGTCCAGCTTCGACCAGACCCAGGCCGCCGCCCACGTCATCAGCGGTCTCTACCTCGGCACAGGCGCAACCGAGGACAACGCCAATGTGCGCAATGCCACCACCAGCCCCAATGCCGGAGCCAGCGCCACCGGTGACAGCGATGATGCCTTCGCCAGCCTGCCCGCCGTCGTCGCCCAGCCTGGTGCGACCTATTCCCGCACCGTCCCGATCTCGGGGGTAACGGCGACTTCAACCGTGTGCGGCTGGCTGGACTTTGATCGCAGCGGTGTTTTCAATACCACCGCGCTCAGCGGCGAGCAGGCCTGTGCCACGGTCGCGGCTGGTGCCACGAGTGCCACCCTCACCTGGACGGTGCCCGCCGGGGTCTCCGCCGGAGATAGCTATGCCCGGTTCCGGATCAGCAACACCGCCGCCGAAGTCACCGGGAAGCCCACCGGACGGGCCACCACCGGCGAGGTCGAGGATTACCCGGTCACCATCGCCGCAATGCCCACCATCACGCTGCGCAAGGCGACTGCGGCGGGAACCGGCGGACCCTTCGGCTTCACGCTGACCAACACCACCCAGACCACTGGCAGCGTCACCACGACCCAAGCCGACACACCAACGCAGGTCGATGGCAATACCACCGTCGCGGGTACGCAGGTGTTCACGGCTGCCGCGATCAATACTGCGGTGACCATCAAGGAGTCCCAACTGCCAGCCGGCTGGTCTTTCTCCACCGCCTCCTGCACCAGTGGTGGCAGCCCTGTGGGCACGCTGAGCGGCACCACCATGACTGTGCCGGCCTCGGCCATCGCGCCGGGTGCGAGCATCGTGTGCGACTACACCAACGGTCAGCCCAGCATCGCTTTGACCAAGACGGCCGGCGCATTGTCCGGAATCACTGCGGGATCGACGCTGCCGTACACCTTCACGGTGGCCAACTCCGGCCAGACCCCGCTGAGTTCGATCGCGATCACCGACTCCAAGATCGCCTCGGTGACGTGCGGTGCGACCGCCCTGGCCATCGGCGATTCCACCAGCTGCACCGGCACTTACACCCTGACCCAGACTGATGTGGACGCCGGACAGGTCGTCAACAACGCATCTGTCTCCGGCACTCCCCCGACAGGCGCCGCAGTGGTGGCGAATGCCACCAGCACCAAGACCATTACCTCGGCGGCGGCCATCAGCCTGACCAAGACTGCCGGCACCTTGTCGGGCAACTCAGCGGGCAGCACATTGCCCTACACCTTTACCGTGACCAACACCGGCAACGTCACCCTCACCGGAATCGCCATCACCGACCCTCAGGTCACCGGGCTGAGCTGCGCTGAGACCACCGTGGCACCCAATGCCTCGACCACCTGCAGCGCCACCCACAGCCTGACCCAGGCAGAGGTCGACGCTGGCACCGTGGTCAACAACGCAACCGTGAGCGGTACGCCGCCGTCGGGGCCGGCTGTCACTGATACCGCAACCTCAACCACTGCAGTCACCCGCAACACCTCGATCACGCTGTCGAAGACTGCGGGAACCCCCACCGACATGGCAGCCGGGGCGACGATTCCCTACAGCTTCACCGTCACCAACACCGGCAATGTCACCCTCACCGCGGTGAGCATCACCGATGCCCAAACCGCCGGGGTCACCTGCACCGCCACCGCGTTGGCACCCAACGCCAGCACCGATTGCACCGGCACCCACACCATCACTCAGGCGGAGCTGGATGCCGGCTCGGTGACCAATAACGCCTCAGTCACCGCCACCCCGCCGTCGGGAATGAGCGCGCCAACCGATACCGCCTCGGCTACCAGCGACCTCACCCGCACGGCGGACGCCACTCTCGACAAGCAGTTCTCCGGCACCACCGGCTGGTCCGTCGGCGACGTTGCGTCCTACACCTTCGTGGTGACCAACACCGGCAACGTGACCCTCACCGACATCGGCATCACCGATCCGCTCACGACCGGAATGAACTGCCCGGCCACCACTTTGGCCCCCGGGGTTTCGACCACCTGCACCGCTGAACACACTCTCACTCAAGCCGAAGTGGATGCCGGCCACCTGTACAACTCGGCCACGCTGAGCGCGACCCCACCCACCGGCGTCAGCGCGGTCAGTGTCACCGATGATCTGGACACCCCCATCACCGCCGGCCCGACGCTCACCCTGGAGAAGACCGCCTCGGCACCCAGCGTGGCGGCCAAAGATGGGGTGATCGACTACTCCTTCCTCGTCACCAACACCGGCAACGTCACGCTCACCGACGTGAACATCACCGATGCGCGCGCCATCAACCTGACCTGCTCGCAGACAACGCTGGCACCGCAAGCGAGCACCACCTGCACCGGTGAGCACACTCTCACGCAGGCCGAGGTCGACGCCGGTTCGGTGACCAACACCGCCACCGTCGACGCGCTCTCCCCCACCGGGACTCACACCACCGCCACCGATTCGGTGACCAGCACCATCACCCGAACCAGTTCGTTGTTGTTGGACAAGCAGGCCGGTACTCCCACGGACTCGGTGCCAGGTGCCACGATCCCCTACACCTTCGCCGTGAAGAACACGGGCAATGTCACCGTGACCGGAGTCACCGTCGACGACTCTCAACTCACCTCGGTTACCTGCCCGACGACGCCCCTGGCACCAGGTGCCACCATGAACTGCACCGGCACCTACACCCTCACCCAGTCCGATGTGAATGCCGGTGGTGTGCCTAACAGCGCTACCGCAACGGCGACCCCGCCGTCGGGGGTGACTCCGCCGACCTCGAACACCGACGACACGGTCACCAGCATTGACCGCGACGCCGCGCTGACCTTCACCAAGACCGCCGGAGCACCGACCGGGAACACCGAAGGCGACACGATCACCTACACCTTCGCGGTGGCCAATGCCGGCAACGTGACCCTCACCGAGGTCGGTATCGACGATCCGCAGATCGGTCCGGTGGCCTGCCCGTCGACCAGCCTGGCACCTGGGGCCTCGATGACCTGCACTGCGGTGTACCCGATCACGCAGGCCGATGTGGACGCCGGCGGCGTGCACAACGTCGCAACCGCAGCGGGCACCGCACCCAGTGGGGTGACCTCCCCCAGCGTTGATGCGAGTGCTGACACCACGCTGACTCGCGCCCCGTCGCTGACCTTGGTCAAGCAGACCAGCGGCACGGTGCCCACCGTCGCGGATGCCGACATCTCCTACGAGTTCTTGGTGACAAACACCGGAAACGTGACCCTGACCGACGTGAGCGTCACCGACGCCAAGGTGGGCGCGGTGACCTGCCCGGCAGGTGACCTGGCCCCCGGTGCCACCACCACGTGCACGGCGAGCTACACCCTGCTGCAAAGCGACATCGACACCGGCAGTGTGGAGAACTCTGCGACCGCATCGGCGACTCCGCCGTCCGGAGTCACGACCACGCCCACTGCTGGCGACACCGTAACCACAGCGATTCCGGCCAATCCGAGCATCGAGGTGGTCAAGAGCGCCAGCGCAGTGGTGGATGCCAACTCCAGTTCCCGCGACGATGCCGGTGACACCATCACCTACACCTTCACGGTGACCAACACCGGCAACGTCACCCTGACCGGTGTGGACATCAACGACCCCAAGGTCGGTACCGTCACCTGCCCGGAAACCACGCTGGCGCCCGGGGCCCAGACGACCTGCACCCAGGGGTACACACTGCTGCAATCCGATATCGACGCCGGCACTGTGGTCAACAACGCCACCGCTTCGGGCACACCGCCGACCGGCGCGGCCGTGACCGACGCGGCCACGGCTACCAGCCCGCTGACCCGGTCGGCAAGCCTGGCTTTCGACAAGCAGGCCGGTACTCCATCGGGTAGCCAGGCCGGCTCGACCATCGCCTACACCTTCGTGCTGACCAACACCGGAAACGTCACCCTCACCGGTGTCGGCGTGACCGACGCCAAGGTCGGCACGGTCACCTGCCCGGTGACCACTCTGGCACCTGGGGCCAGCACCACCTGCACCACGCTGTACACCATCACTCAGGCCGATGTGGATACCGGTGCTGTGTCCAACACCGCCACCGGCCACGGCACCGCCCCCAGCGGTGTGACCTCACCCGACGTCGATGACGCCACCACCACACCCCTGACGCAGAACCCTCGGCTCTCGATGGACAAGCAGTCCGCCGGGGTTGCCGATGCCAACGCCAGTGGCACCGTCGATGCCGGTGACACCATCACCTACACCTTCGTTGCCACCAACACCGGCAATGTCACTCTCGACCCGGTCACCATTCACGATCCGCTGCTGTTCAGCACCGATCTGGACTGCGGTCTGATCGCCGTCGGCGCGTCCAAGACCTGCGGCACTGCGGTCTACACCCTGACTCAGGCCGACGTCGACGCCGGCCATGTGGTCAACAACGCCAGCGCTAGCGGCCTGGCTCCGGACGGCAGCACCAGTTCGCCGACTGCGACCGACACCACCGACACCCCCGTCACCGCAACCTCGGCGATCGCCGTGAGCAAGAGTGCCAGCGCACCTGCCGACACCAACGCCAGTGGACGAACCGACGTCGGCGACACGATCACCTACACCTTCGACGTGACCAATACCGGTAGCGCGACCCTCAACTCGGTCACCGTTACCGACCCGAAGGCCACCCTGAGCGGCTGTTCACTGGGTTCGTTGGCACCCGGGGCTACCGCGAGTTGCACCGGCACCCATGTGTTGACCCTGGCCGACCTGAATGCCGGAACCCTGAGCAATACCGCGACCGCTACCGGCACCCCCAGCAACGGAGAAGCCGTCAGCAACACCGCCACCGTCGACAGCACCATCGCCCAGGCTCCGTCGCTGAGTATCGTGAAGAAGGCCACCACTGCGGAAAGCGAGCTGGGCCAGGTCGGCGATGTCATCGACTACACCTTCACCGTCACCAACACGGGCACGGTCACCCTGACCGCTGTTGGTGTCAACGACGCCATCATCGATCCGGTGACCTGCCCGGTGACGACCCTGAACCCCGGTGTCACGACGACCTGCACGGGCAGCTACTCGCTGACCCAGGCCGACGTGGATGCCGGCTCGGTGGTCAACTCGGCCACGGCATCGGGAACCGAACCTGGCGGCTCGCCGATCACGGCCGACTCCAACGAGGTGACCAGTTCCATCGCTTCTGATCCGCAGATCCATCTGGTCAAGAGCGCCGGTGCGATTGTGGATGCCAACGGCAGCGGCAGCGTTGATGCCGGTGATTCGATCGACTACACCTTCACCGTCACCAACCCGGGCAATGTCACCCTTGACTCAGTTGCCGTGACCGACACCCTCATTCCGGCGCTGAGTTGTTCGACGTCGAGCCTGAACACCCTGGCCGATGACGCCACGGCGGCTTTGACCTGCACCGCGACCTACATTCTCACCCAGGACGATGTGAACGCTGGCACCGTGGCCAATACCGCCACGGCAGCTGGAAACCCGCCGCTCGGTGACCCAGTGGACTCCACCTCCTCAACCACGACACCGATCACTCGCACCGCGAGCCTGGCTTTCGACAAGCAGGCACCGACGTCTGTCGGCAGCACCCCCGCAAGCACCGTGAGTTACGACTTCGTGGTGACCAACACCGGCACTGTGACGATCACGTCGATCGCCATCTCCGATGACCTCACCGGGACGCCGAGTTGCCCCTCGGAGGTGCTGCAACCTGGTGAAACCATGACCTGCACCGCGACTCACAGCATCACCCAGGCCGAGATCGACTCCGGTTCGGTGACCAACCATGCCTCGGTCACCGGTACGGCTCCGGTCGGCGTCACTGCACCGACCGCCTCCGACGACACCGCGACCAGCATCACCCGCAACCCGGGGATCACCGTGGCGAAGTCCGCCAGTGTTCCCACGGGCAATGACGCCGACAGCTCCACCATTGATTACACCTTCACGGTGACCAACACCGGCAATGTCACGGTGACAGATGTTTCGGTGACCGACCCGCTGATCCCGACGCTGGCCTGCACGGTGGCCAGCCTGGCTCCCGGCGCCACCAAGACCTGCACCGCGACCTACATCATCACCCAGTCCGATGCGGATGCCCGCCAGGTGACCAACACCGCCACGGTCGAAGCCACCGACTCTGCCGGCGACCCGATCAGCAACACCAGCACTGCGGTGACCACTGACCTTCCCGAAACCCCGGCAGTCGACCTGTCGAAGAGCTACGACTCGGTCACCGACACCAATGGCAACGGCGTCACCGATGCCGGCGACGTGTTCCACTACACCCTGACGGCCACCAACACCGGCAATGTCACGCTGGCTGCCGTCACCATCACTGACTCCGCAGCCACCTTGTCCGGTTGCGCTGCGGTCGATGGGCTGGCCCCGCAGGCGACCACCAGTTGCACCGGCACCCACGTCCTCACCCAGGCCGAGGTGGATTCGGGCAGTCTGACCAACACCGGTGATGTCAGTGCCAGCTCGCCGGGCGGCGCGACGGTGCAGGGCTCCGACGCGGTGAACACCCCCATTGCCGAGGCACCGGGGCTCACCATCGTCAAGACCGCCGGTACCGCGAGCGGCGCCAAGGCCGGATCGACGATCCCGTACACCTTCACGGTCACCAACACCGGCAACGTCACGATGACCGGCATCGTGGTTTCCGACGCCAAGATCACCTCCGGAATCACCTGCCCGAGCGAGACTCTGGCACCGGCCGCCCAGATGGATTGCACGGCCACCTACAGCCTGACTCAAGCCGATGTGGACTCCGGCAGCGTCGTCAACACCGCTTCGGTCACTGGTGATTCGCCGCAGGGTACCCCGACCGGCGGCAGCTCTGAGGAGATCACCTCGACCATTGCTGCGGACCCGGCAATGACCGTCGTGAAGAAAGCTGCTGCGCCCTCGGGCACCACGGCGGGGTCGACGATCACCTACACCTTCACGGTCACCAACACCGGCAATGTCACGCTCGACCCGGTGACGATCACCGATGACCAGGCCGTCCTGGCCAGTACCTGCGACGCTCTGGCGCCGCTGGCCCCAGGGGCTTCGAGCACCTGCACCGGCGTTCACACGCTGACTCAGGCTGAGATTGATGCCGGAACGGTGTCCAACACCGCCCAGGCCTCTGCCACGCCACCGATCGGCGATCCCATCACGGAGCCGTCGAATACGGTGACCTCGACGCTGCCCAGCCAGCCATCGGTCAGCCTCGATAAGCAAGCCGGCAGCATCGTCGACGCCAACGCCAACGGCCTCACCGACGCCGGTGACACCATCAGCTACACCTTCGCAGTCACCAACACCGGCAACGTCACCCTGAACCCGATTCAGATCAGCGACGCCAAAGCCGTCCTCGACAGCACCTGCGACACCCTGGCACCCCTGGCTCCCGGAGCCAGCGCCACCTGCACCGGCATCCACACCCTCACCCAAGCCGAAGCCGACTCCGGCGCCTCCAACAACACCGCCACCCTCACCGCAACGCCACCGGTAGGCCCAGCGATCACCGCCACCGACTCCACCGCCACCAGCATCACCAGCACCCCGGGCCTCACCCTGGACAAGACGGTGGGCGTGATCACCGATCCGAACAATCTCGTTGCCGGTGACACCATTCCCTACACCTTCACGGTGACCAACACCGGCAATGTCACACTGACGTTGATCCATGTGGTGGATGTCAACACCGGCGATGTCACCTGCGACGACACGACCTTGGCGCCTCACACCAGCACCCACTGTGCGGCGAGCTACGTCCTGACTCAAAGCGATGTCGACAGCGGTCACATCGCCAACAGCGCCACCGCGTACGGCAAGTCACCGACCAGTGAGGTGACCGACGCCAGCGACACCACCGATACTCCGATTCCGGGCCTGCCTGGTATCGAGATCGTGAAGTCCGCCAGCGCACCGTCTGCGGCCACCGCCGGATCGACCATCACCTACACCTTCGACGTCACCAACACCGGCAACGTCACCCTCTCCGGCATCGTCGTCACCGACACCAAGATCACCACCGGCATCACCTGCCCCGACGACACCCTGGCACCGCAAGAGGCCATGGCCTGCACCGCCACCTACCGACTCACCCAAGACGACGTGAACACCGGCACCGTGATCAACACCGCCAGCGTCACCGGAAACCCACCAGCCGGCGACCCCGTCACCGACGACTCCGACCCCATCACCAGCACCATCGACACCGAACCGGGCCTGAACATCGTGAAGTCCGCATCGCGGCCCAGCGACAACATCGCCGGGGCGACCATCGATTACACGTTCACCGTCACCAACACCGGCAACGTCACCCTGACCGGCATTAGCGTCACCGATCCGTTGATCACGACGGTGAGCTGCCTGGCCGACACTCTGGATCCCACTGCTGAGACGACCTGCACCGGCACCCACGTGCTGAGTCAGGCCGAGGTGGACTCCGGGGCGGTACTCAACACGGCGACGGCCCACGGCACCTCGCCGCAGGGCACGGACATCGCCGAGGACTCCAATCAGGTCACCACTGACATCCCGTCGAATCCGGGAGTGAGTGTCGACAAGAGCGCTGGCGCACCCAGCGGCAACAACGCTGGTGACACCATCGTCTACACCTTCACAGTCACCAACACCGGCAATGTGACCGTCACTGGAATCGGCGTCGATGATCCCCACGTCGACGACATCACCTGTGCTGAGACCACAGTGGCACCGGGAGTCGCGACAACCTGTACCGGGACCTACACCCTCACTCAGGCCGACATCGACAACGGCTCGGTTACCAACACCGCCACCGCGGACGGCACCTCACCGGCCGGGGACCCTGTCTCGGACATCTCGAACACAGTGAACACCAACATCGTGGCCACCCCGGGTATCGATCTGGTGAAGACCGGTTCGGCAAGCGGTGTGCGCGCCGGAGACACCGTGGACTACTCCTTCACCGTGTCCAACACGGGCAACGTCACGCTGACAGATCTGGTGATCAACGATCCGCTGATCAGCTCGATCAGTTGCCCGCAAACTCAACTGGCCCCAACCTCGGCCACCGTGTGCACCGGCAGCTACACCTTGACTCAGGCCGATGTCGACGCTGGGAGTGTGCACAACGACGCTGAGGCTTCCGCCGATACGCCCCATAGCGGCACCGTCACGGCTGCCGACGGCACTGATGTGTCGATCGCTCCGGGCCCGGGCCTCGACCTGGTCAAGCAGGCCGGCGCGGTCATCGACGTCGACAACAACGGTGTCGATACCGGTGACCTGCTGCCTTACACCTTCACCGTCACCAACACCGGAAACGTCACGATGACCTCGGTGGCGATTCAGGATCCCAAGATCAGCAATGTGTCGTGCCCGGCCGGTTCACTGGCCCCCGGTGAGACGCTTTCCTGCACAGGGAGTTACCCGCTGAGCCAAGCCGATGTCAATGCCGGCGCGGTGACCAACTCCGCCAACGCAACAGCGCTCGGACCGAACACGGACCCCGACCTACCGTTGCACCCGGTCTTCGCCAGCGACTCGGTGACAACACCGATCGATCAACACCCCGCGCTGTCGTTGACCAAGAGCTCCAATGCCAAGGGCACGCTGAAGGTGAGTTCGACGGTGGTCTTCACCTTCCTGGTGACCAACACCGGTAATGTCGCGTTGAACAACATCACCGTGTCGGACCCGATGCTGAAGTCAGTGTCCTGCCCGGTCCAGACTCTGCAGCCGGGCCAGTCGACGGTGTGCACCGGATCGCCGTATACGGTGACGGCCCAGGACGCAGCCAAGGGCAAGCTGGTCAACACAGCCATCGCCTCGACGGGATTCTGCCCTGCTGCGGGATGCTCGACGGTCTCAGCGCGAAGCACAGTGCGCCTCGCAGTCGCCAAGAACACCCAGTTGGCCTACACCGGCGCCGAGGTGAGTCGTAGCCTGATGCTGGGCGGCGCGATACTCCTGGCCGGCATGGTGTTGGTCTTCGCAGCACGTCGTCGCCGCCGCAACGACTGATCACATCGCCACTCTCGGTAACACTGACCATGACTAAGGAGATCATGAACATCCGTATCGCCACTGCGCTCACTGCCCTCGCGCTGGGTATCACCCTCACCGGCTGCACGTCTGGATCCAACCCTGCCGCCAGCCAAGCGCCTCAGGTCGATCCCAGCCGCGTCTCGCCGACGTACCTCCCGACGCCACCCTCGGTGAAGGACTCCCAGGGCGATATCAAGGATCTGGTCATGGGCGATTGCCAGACCGAGGCAGGCAAGCAGAGCATCGACGGCACGCTGACCTCGAGCCTCGCTGACACTGCCGACTTCCTCGTCACGGTCAGTTGGACCAACGCCACCGGCGATGTCATGGGACGTGGCTTCAGCGTGATTCAGGATCTCAAGCCGGGAAAGACAGCCACCTTCACCATCACCGCAAAGGTGGCGCCCGGCGCAACTCAATGTGTCAAAGGCGTCGAATACGGCACCATCAAGGGCTGAGCGGCCCTCAGCGGTCAGCGTAACGATCGGTTGCGGCCACTAGTTCGGCCGCTATCGCCGGCTCTGAGATCGAATGCCCGGCGAGCACAACCCGGTAGTCGGCCTGTGGCCAGGCCTGATGCAAGGCGTCCGCCGTCGTCACCGGGCAGGGCAGGTCGTAACGACCCTGCACGATCACGCCCGGAATGTGCGCCAGCCGGTGGGCATCGGCGAGCAACTGACCCTCAGCGAGCCAGCCCGCATTGACGAAGTAGTGGTTCTCGATGCGGGCGAAGGCAACCGCGAACTCAGGGTCGGAGAATGCCTCGACATGCTCAGCGGAGAACTCCAGGTCTGAGGTAGCCGCCTCCCAGGTGGTCCAGGCCAACCCGGCCGGGCGGTGTACTGCTGGATCGGGGTCGAACAGCAACTCGTGGTACCGGGCGATACGGTCGCCGGTGAAACTCTGCAAGGGGGCCTCGAAGGTGCGCCACCACTCGGGCACAATGTTGGCCGCTCCCCCGTTGTAGTACCAGTCGAGTTCGCTGCGACGCAGCGTGAAGATTCCTCGCAGCACCAATTCGGTGACCCGATCGGGATGAGTCTCGGCATAGGCCAAGGCGAGGGTGCTCCCCCACGATCCGCCGAAGACCATCCAGCGGTCGACGCCGCGATCGACGCGGATCTTCTCCAGATCTGCGACCAAATGCCAGGTGGTGTTGGCGCTCAGATCTGCGGTCGGCTCACTGGCGTGGGGAAGGCTGTTACCGCAGCCGCGCTGGTCGAACAACACCAGGCGGTAGCGCTCGGGATCGAAATAGCGTCGGTAGTCGGGGACGAGCCCACCACCGGGGCCGCCGTGGATGAACACCGCCGGCTTGCCGTCGGGGTTGCCGCATTCCTCCCAGTACAGCTGCTGACCGTCGCCGACGTCGAGACGACCGTGACGGTACGGCTGCAGGGGCGGATACAGAATGTCGTCGAGGGTCCGTTCTTCAGTCATCGTCGAATTCGTCGTTGACGTCAATGATGTGAACCGCAGCCTCCTCGGCGGCGGCCGCGCCGCCATCGATCCCGACCTCGTGGGCGATGCTCTCGGCCTCGGTATCTTTGCCCGGCACGCCATAGTTGGCGTCCACGAGGCGGCCAGCGCGCAGTTTGCCGACTTCACGTTGCTCGCCGGGATCAGGGTTCCAGGGCCCTTCGATGACGACCGGCGGACGTTCCTCCTGAGCGATTCGCATATCCAAGGATTCACCCGAGTGCATCTCGGCGGCGGTGTTGCCAAAGCCCTGGGCCGGCGACCAGTGATCCGGGGCGACATAGCCTTCGTCGAGCACATCGTCCACGCCCCGATCGACCAGAGTCTGGTCGGGCTGCATCTGATCAAGTTGCTCGGATTCCTCCGGCACGCCTTCCATCTCGTACTCGCTCATATACCTAGCCTGCCACGGGTTTCGCCTTCGTGGGCACACCGGAGGCGGGTTCGTTCAGCGCGTCTGATCCGCGTCGAAAAGCTCCCGAAGGAATCCGGACCTCGCGGGCTATCCACGCAGCAGCGGTCTAAGATTCGCTCTTGTGTCCGAAGCCTCAGCAACGCTCGAAAAGCCGCCATCGCGCTCCAGCTATGACCTGGTGCTGGCGACCTTCGTCGCCCTGCTGCTGATCTCCAACATCGGTGCAACCAAGCTGATCGCTTTCGGTCCGCAGGCGAACATCGGCGGCGTACAACTGCTGCCGATCATCACCGACGGCGGCGCGATCCTGTTTCCACTGACCTACATCCTCGGCGACATCCTTGCCGAGGTCTACGGCCTGAAGAGGGCCAACCGCGCCATCATCACCGGCTTCGTGCTGGCCGCGATCATGTCGCTGACCTTCTTGATCGTGGACGCCGCCCCACCTGCCGCCGACTGGCCCAACCAGGACGCCTGGCACGCCGTTCTGGGATTCGTGCCACGCATCGTGGTGGCCAGCCTGTTGGGCTATCTAGCCGGCCAGTTACTCAACGCCTTGGTGTTGGTGCGAATCAAGCAGCGCTGGGGTGAGAAACGGCTGTGGGTGCGTTTGATCGGCTCCACCTTGGTTGGTGAGTTCGCAGACACCATGGTGTTCTGCCTGATCGCCTTCGGTCCACTGGGCAATGTGCTGGGCGGCGATTCGATCCCCTGGCCGACATTGATCAACTACATCGTGGTCGGCTGGGTGTACAAGGTCAGTGTCGAAGTCGTGATGTTGCCGATCACCTATCGGGTGATCGGCTGGGTGAAGCGTCGAGAAGGTCTGCGTACGTCCAACCAGCGCGAGGTCGAGGGCGCAGCGTCCTGAGCGCGTGGGCTAGTCCTGACCGAGCCGATCCTTGGCGTAGAAGCGCCCCAGATACTCGGCACGGAACTCCTCGAAACGCCCCTGGTGGATGCTGGCGCGAATGGTGTCGACCAACCGAACCGTGAACCGCTCGTTGTGAATCGTCGCCAGAGTTGAGGCGAGCATCTCCTTGGCCTTGAACAGATGGTGCAGATAGGCCCGGCTGTAGTTGGCGCAGGTGTAGCAGTCACAGTCCTCCTCCAATGGCGTGAAGCTGCGCCGGTGGGCGGAGGTGTTGACGTTGTAGCGACCGTCGGCGGTATAGATGGCCGCGTTGCGCGCCACTCGGGAGGGCATCACACAGTCGAAGGTGTCGGCGCCGGCCTCGATGGCGGCGAAGAAGTCGTCCGGCTCGGAAATGCCCAGCAGGTGTCGAGGCTTGTCGTCGGGGAGTTCGGAGGCGACCCAGCCGACGATGGTGCCCAGATTCTCCTTCTCCAGCGCGCCTCCGATACCGAATCCGTCGAAGCCGTAGCCGTCGACGACCAACTCGGCCAACTCGCGGGCGGCTTGGCGACGCAGATCTTCGTACTGAGCGCCCTGCACGACTCCGAACAGCGCCTGGTACGGCTTGCCGACCCGTTCGGCGGTCAACCGGGCATGCTCAGCCAGACACCGTCCGGCCCAGGCATGGGTGCGCTGCACCGAGTCCTCCTGATAGCTGCGGGTGTTCATCAAGGTGGTGCATTCGTCGAAGGCGAACATGATGTCGGCACCGAGTTGGTGCTGAATCTGCATCGACACCTCGGGGGTGAACCGATGCCGATCGCCGTTGAGATGTGAAGTGAAGGTGACACCCTCATCGTCGACATGGGCCAGTCGATTCTTGCCGGGCGCGATCACCGCATCATCGGCCAAGCCGGCGGTGTCCATGGCCAGCACCTTCTTGAAGCCCACCCCCAGGCTCATCACCTGGAAGCCCCCGGAATCGGTGTAGGTGGGGCCGGGCCAGTTCATGAATGCGCCCAGACCCCCGGCAGCATCGACGATGTCAGCGCCGGGCTGCAGGTAGAGATGGTAGGCATTGGCGAGCACAGCCTGGGCGCCGAGTTGCGCAACAGCTTCGGGAAGCACCGCCTTGACCGTGGCTTTGGTGCCGACCGCCACGAATGCCGGAGTCTGGATGTCACCGTGCGGCGTGTGGATCACTCCGGTGCGCCCCAGGCCGTTCTCCAGGACGGTGCCCTGGCTGAAGCCGAACTCAGCCACGGGCGGCCAAGGCCTGCAGTTGGGCCAGCGCCACCACACCTGCGGTCGAGGTTCGCAACACCGCATCGGAAATCAGCGCGGTGCGTCCACCAGCAGTGGTGAACGTGGCGATCTCCTCCTCGGTAAGGCCACCTTCGGGTCCGACGATGAACATGATCTCGCCAGCGTCGGGAATGCTCAGCTCGGCCAGCGGGGTTTCGGCGGATTCATGCAGCACCACCGTCAAGGCGGTCTGCTCGATGCGCAGGGCCAGCTCGGCAGTGGTCATCGGCACCGAAACCGTCGGCACCCGAAATCGCCGCGACTGCTTGGCCGCTTCGCGGGCAGCAGTGCGCCAGCGGGTCAGGCCGCGCTCGACTCGTTCCGGTGCCCAGCGCACCACCGAGCGGGTGGCTTGCCATGGCACGATCTCGTCGATGCCCAGCTCGGTGAGGACTTCCACAGCGAGCTCGGCGCGGTCGCCTTTGGGAAGCGCCTGCACCGCGACGTAGCGGACGTCTCGTTCTGGCGCATGAACCACGTCGTCAATGGTGATGGTGATGCTGCCTTTGTCGGCACGCACCACCGGGCCGCGCACTGCGGTGCCGGCACCGTCGCTGACCCAGATCACCTCGCCGACCTTGATGCGTCGCACCTCGGCAGCGTGATGGCCCTCGTGGCCGGTCAAGGTGACTTCGCCACCCAACTCAGGCGCATCCAGCGGCGCGAGGAACAGCGGCTCGGTCACGAGAACGCCTCTTTGAGCCAACCGAACATGCCTTTGCCCTGTTTGGCGATCGACACTTTGGGCGCCGTCTCGTTGCGGGCTGCGGCGAACTGCTCCAGCAGATCGCGCTGGGCGGCGTCGAGCTTGGTCGGGGTGTCGACGACGAAGGTGATTCCCAGATTGCCGCGGCCACCACCACGCAGCCGCGGTACGCCGCGTCCGGCTACCGCGATGCGGGCGTGGGACTGCGTCCCGGCCGGGATCTGCACCTCCACCTCAGCGGCTTCGAGATCCTGGTCGTCACGCTCGGCTTCCAACGTAGCCAGGTTCACCACAGTGCCCAGCGCGGCAGCGGTCATCGGCACGTGGACCATCATCTCCAGGTCATCGCCGTTGCGTTGGAAGACCTCGTGCTGGGCGACCTTCAGTTCAACGTACAGATCACCGGCCGGGCCACCGCCGGGGCCCACCTCACCCTGGTGCGCCAGTTGCACCCGGTTGCCGGTATCGACACCGGCAGGAATCTTCACGTTGATGGTGCGGTGGGTACGCACGCGACCCTCGCCGGAACACTCCCCGCACGGCTCGGGAATCACGGTCCCGTAGCCGCGGCAGGTCGGGCACGGCTGGCTGGTACGGATCTCGCCCAGGAAGGAGCGCTGGACCGCCACCACCTCGCCGGCACCATGACAGGTACCGCACGTGACCGGCTCACTGCCTGCCTGGGCGCCACTACCCGAGCACTTCGGGCATATCACGGCGGTATCGACCTTGACCTCCTTGGTGATGCCGAAGGCGGCCTCAGCCAGCGTCAGATTCACCCGAACCAGCGAATCGCGCCCCGGCTGCACCCGCGACTTGGGGCCCCGGGGAGCTTGAGCGCCGAACATGGCGTCCACCAGGTTGGTGAAGTCGAATCCGCCGCTGCTGAACCCGTAGGAGCCGCCGGGGAAACCACCGCCACCGCCCATCGGGTTTCCGCCGCGGTCATACATGGCCCGCTTGTTGGGATCGTGCAACACCTCGTAGGCCTCGCCGATCTCCTTGAACTTCTCGGCGGCATCGGGAGCGTCGGCCACATCCGGGTGATACTTCATGGCCAACTTGCGGTAGGCCTTCTTGATCTCCTCAGGTGTGGCGTCCCGGGACACTCCCAGCACGTCGTAATAGTCAGCGCTCACGCATCATCCTTCAGCTAGGTAGCGGCTGATGTAACGGGCAACCGCCCGCACGGCGGCCATCGTCGAGGGGTAGTCCATGCGCGTTGGACCGACCACTCCCAGATTGGCCTGAAGTTCCGGATGGACACCGTACCCGCTGGCAACCACAGAGGTCGTACGCAGCGGCTCGTAGGAGTTCTCCTGCCCGATCCGAACATTCACCTCACCGGCGGATGCCACCTCACCCAACAGCTTCAACAGCACGACTTGTTCCTCCAGGGCTTCCAGCACCGGGCGCACGGCCGTCTCGTACTGGTCGGAGAAGCGAGTCAGGTTCGGTACTCCGCCGACCACCACCCGCGTGGACGGTGTCGCGGCCTGCAATTCCTTGATCACGCCGCACACGGCCGACGCCAGCGGGGTCAGGGGTGCGGGAACTTCCTCGAGCAACTGATCGACACGGCGGCAGACCTGCTGCGGACCGAGATCGACCAGAGCGGCATTCAATCGGCCTCGAAGATCAGCGATGAGGGTTTCGTCGGCCGTCCCCAGCTCCACCGGGTGCTGATCCACCTGCCCGGAGGAGTTGACCAGAATCAGCAATCCTCGGCCAGGCCCCAGGTGCACCAACTCGACGTGGCGCAGGGTCGTACCGGTGAGCACCGGATACTGCACGATGGCCACCTGGTGAGTGAGCCGGGACAGTGCCCGCACGGTGCGCGAAACCAGATCGTCGATGTCGACGGCATCCTCCATGAAGGTCTGGATGGCTCGACGCTCGGCCTGCGACAGTGGCTTGACGGTGCCGAGCCGATCCACGAAGAGGCGATACCCCTTGTCAGTGGGGATCCGTCCGGCACTAGTGTGGGGCTGAGTGATGTAGCCCTCTTCTTCCAGGACCGCCATGTCGTTGCGGACCGTGGCCGGCGAGACATCCAGATCATGACGCTCGACCAAGGCACGCGATCCGACCGGCTCCTGCATGGAGACGTAGTCGGTCACGATGGCCCGAAGGATGGTCAGCTTGCGATCGTCGAGCATGGCTGGTCCCTCCTTCGATGCTGGCACTCTCGATAGCTGAGTGCCAGTCTAACCCAGCTGGGCCAGGTTAGGCTGAGCGGCATGACGCAGTTCAGTGTGGGCCCTTTCCAGCCTGTCGCTCCGGGAGTATTCGTGGCCGTCGCCGAGCCGGCTTCGGTCAATATCGGCCTGATCGTCGGAGAAAGCGGCGCGGTGGTGATCGACACCGGGTCCAGCCCGGCTCAGGGTGCCGAAGTTCGAGCTGCGGCCGAAGTCGCGGCGGGAGTTCCGCTCACCGCGGTGGTGGTCACCCACGCCCACTACGACCATTTCTTCGGACTGGCCGGTTTCGCCGGGATCACCAGCTTCGGCCACGAGACCCTGCCCGAGGCACGCAGCGGCGAGGTCGTGGCCGCGGCGGCCGCCGAGCTGGGACTGGCGGTCTCCGCGCTAGCCGCCCCCGACCAGCTGTTCAGCCTGGCCCGGGTCATCGATCTCGGTGGCAGGCGAGTGGAAGTGCTGCACTTCGGTCCTGGCCACACCGACAGCGACGTCGTGGCCTATGTGCCCGATGCCGACCTGATCTTCGCCGGGGATCTGTTGGAAAGCGCGGGGCCACCCAGTTTCGGAACCGACTCCCATATCAAGGACTGGCCCGCAGCGCTGGATGGCGTGCTCGGGTTGGTGGGCGAGCACACCGTTTTGGTGCCCGGCCATGGTTCAGCCATGGACCGCATCGCAGCCTTCGAGCAGCGTGCGGCCATCGCCGGCTTCTACGCCGAGGTCTCCGACTTGGTGGCTCGTGGTGTGGTGGCTGAGGCGGCCTACGAGGCTGCTCAGTGGGCCTTCGACGAGGAGACCGTGCGCGCTGCACTGCCCCTGCTCTATGCCCAACTCGCCGAGGCGGGGCTCACCCCGAAGCGGCAGTTACCGCTGCTGGGTAGCTGAGCTCATTCTCCGAAGAGCGCTCGGTTGGCCTGGCTCCACAGCGCCGGAGTGTTGGCGGCCATGAGCCGGCGTCCGATGGTGCCCGCGTGGTATTCGGCGCCGTCGTCGGTGGCGATGCGTCCGCCGAGTTCAGTGAGCATCAATCCGCCGGGCAGATGATCCCACGGGAACATCGAACGGTAACTGAGGAAGTCCACCTCGCCGGTGATCAGCTTCGGATAGTCGATTCCGCAGGAACCCCAGGAGCGGACCACGCGCACCGCGGCCGACTCCTCACCGGGCACCGGCAGGTAGGTCGCCCCCAGCGGCACCTCCCGCTGAACCGACGGCGGGTCGAGTTGGACCCCGTTCCGGGTCACCCCAGCAGATCTCTCGGCGACGAACAGATCCTGGTACATCGGTTGCCAGATCCAGGCGCGGACGGTTTCACCGAACTGCAATTCGGCCAGCATCACCGCGAAATCCGGACGACCCTTGGCGAAATTGCGGGTGCCATCGACCGGATCGATCACCCAGGCATGGGCCGCGGTCGGCAGCGAGTCCAGGATGCGGGCGTCGGCGAAGACCCCCTCCTCCCCCACCACCAAGGCACGCGGGTCGGATTCGTGCAACCAGCTCGAGATCGCGGCCTCTGCCTCGCGGTCGGCGATCGTCACCAGATCGCCCGGACCTTTCTCCTGCACCTCGCCGCTGGTCAGGGTTCCGAATCGCGGCACGATCAGGGTTTCTGCAACGTCCTTGAGGAGGTCCGAAACCTGCTCTGTCTGCACAACGGGCTCCCTGGGGCTGCGGACCGAAGAATTCCCTACAGGCTACCGACGCCCCGGATCGATGGCGGCAGCGTCCGCCCTTCAGTACTGGGCTTCGTAGCGGCGGAAATCGGCCCTAGGTGACGAAGTCGATCAGACGCTCGACCTCCCGCGGGAAAGCCGGGTCGAGGTCGCGCCAGTCACGGACGCGTCCCAGGATCCACGCCCAGGTGGCCGCAATGTCGGCCTGGTCGTTCGCCGGACGCCGCAGCGCGTGGCTGATGCCCACTTTCCATTCCACGCTGCGGGGAATCTGTGGCCATTGAGCCAAGCCCACCCGTTCGGGACGCACCGCAGCCCAGATGTCGATGAACCGATGGCCGGTCACCAGAACGTGCTCGCTGGTCACCTCGGACACGATCCGGCTCTCCTTGCTGCCCTCGACCAGGTGATCGACCAGCACGCCGAGTCGGCGTCCGGGTTCGGGGGCGAACTCCTCGATGATCTGAGGAAGGTGGTCCACCCCCTCCAGGAGTTCCACCACCACGCCGACGTGGCGCAGGTCGTCGCCCCAGATCTTCTCCACCAGTTGGGCGTCGTGGCGGCCCTCGACATAGATACGCGACGCCAGCGCCACTTTGGCCGGCTCAGCCGGCCCACTGCGGGAGCCGGAGCGAGTGCGGGTTGGCCCTGCGGGGGGTGCCAATTTCGGTGGGCGTAAATCGACCGGCTTGCCGTCCACCCAGAACCCCGGTCCGAACGGAAAGCTGCGTCGAGTCCCCTTGCGGTCCTCCAACACGACCAGGCCGTTCTCCCAGCGCACCACCGCACCGCAGAATCCGGAGGTTGGGTCCTCCACCACCAGCCCGCGGCTCACCTCCAGCGGGACGCTGGACGGCTTTCCGGCCGTCCGCCAGCCCGGCGCGAGCACATCATCGGAATAACGCACCCCGTCAGGCTAGGCGGCATCCGATGAACAAGGGATCAGCGACGCGCACCGGCACAGGCTTCGACAAGCTCAGCCAACGGGGCCAATCGGCCACAGCGCGTCGCTCGACTCTGCCAGCGATCAGACTGACCCTAGTCGGCTCCGAGGTAGGCCCGGCGGACCCGGTCATCACCGAGAAGGGCAGCACCGGTGTCGGAGAACATGATCTGGCCGACCTCAAGCACGTAGCCCTTGTGGGCCAGGCTGAGCGCGGCTTGGGCGTTCTGCTCCACCAACAGGATCGTCACACCTTCGGACTGAAGCCCGCGGATGGTGTCCATGATGGTCTGGGTCATGATCGGGCTCAGGCCCATGGACGGTTCGTCGAGCATCAGCAGCTTGGGACGGCTCATCATGGCCCGTCCGATGGCCAGCATCTGCTGCTCACCGCCGGAGAACAGGCCCGCTGCCTCCGTGCGACGCTCGCTCAACACCGGGAACAGGTCGTAGACCCGTTCCATGTCGGATTTCACCCCGGAAAGGTCCTTGCGGGAGAAGGCGCCGAGTTTGAGGTTGTCCTCCACCGACATGTTGCGGAACAGCCGCCGCCCCTCGGGGGACTGCGCGATGCCGCGTTCCACGATCTTGTGGGCGCCGATGCCATCGATGCGTTCGCCCTCGAACCAGATCTCGCCGGCTATCGGCTTCAGGAGTCCGGAGATGGTGCGCAAGGTGGTGGACTTACCGGCTCCGTTGGCTCCGAGCAGGCTGACGATCTGACCCTTGTCAACGGTGAAGCTGATGCCTTTGACGGCGTTCACCCGTCCGTAGGCGACTTCCAGATTCTTGACCTCAAGCATTGTCGTCGCCTCCCACCGAAGGGGTCTGCCCGGAATCGTCAGAACTGCTGTCTGCCGGCATGCCGATGTAGGCCTCGATCACTCGCGGATCGTTCTGCACCACAGCGGGTGGACCCTCGACGAGAACCTCACCGCGCACCAGGCAGACCACCCGGTCGCACAGATTGAAGATGAACCGCATGTCATGCTCGATCACCAGAACCGCTAGTCCGAGGTCGCGGATCTTGAAGATCAGCTCCTCGGCCTGCCGAGTCTCCTGCGGGTTCATGCCTGCCGTCGGCTCGTCCAACAACAACAGCTTCGGTTCGGTGGCCAGTGCGCGGGCGATTTCCAGCCGGCGCTGATCGCCGTAAGGCAGATTTCGCGACAGCTGATCACCAGAGCCGGTCAGACCGACGAAGGCGAGCAGTTCGCGTGCCCGTTCCAGTGACTCTCGTTCCTCGCGCCGATGACGGGGCAGCCGGAACACCGCGTCCAGCGCATTGGTCTGGGTACGGACGTACATCCCGACCATGACGTTCTCGATGGCCGTCATGTTGTGGAACAGCCGGATGTTCTGGAAGGTGCGCGCCATGCCGGCCCGCACCGCCAACCGCGGCTTGGGCGGCAGCTGGTCACCGACGAACTGCACGCTCCCACTGGTGGGTTTGTACAGCCCGGTGAGGCAATTGAAGAAGGTCGTCTTGCCGGCCCCGTTGGGGCCGATCAGGCCGACGATCTCCCCGGTGTGCACCTGGAGGCTCACGTCGTTCACCGCGCGCAGGCCACCGAACTGCATCGTCACACTGCGTGCGTCAAGGATCGGTACACCGCTGGCAGGGAGCTGGGCGACTGCTGCGGGGTTCACCGCGTCGCTACTCATAGCTCAAATCCCTTCGGATCCGGATTCAGGTGGGCGTGGTGAGTGATGAGCTCCTCCTCGACCTCCTCGGCGAGTTCCTCATTCTTGTCGTGGAACTCCAGAGCGCGCCGCCTGTCGGCGATGATGCCTTCGGGACGGAAGCGCATCATGATCACCATCAGTAATCCGAAAGCCAGCAGGCGATAGTCGGAGAAGAAGCGCAGCTTCTCGGGCAACAGCTTCAGGATCGTCGCGCCGATCAGGACGCCGAGCACCGTGCCCATGCCGCCGAGAACCACTGCGGAAAGCAGGAAGGCTGATTCCAGGAAGATGTATTGATCCGGAGTCACCGACACGTCGTGATGGGCTTTCACCGCACCGGCGAGACCGGCCAGGAAGGCACCACCGGCGAAGGCCAACAGCTTCAACAGGAAGGTGTTCACGCCCATCGCCTCGGCGGCTAACTCATCTTCACGGATGGCCACCCAGCCGCGCCCGATGCGGGAGTGGTTCAGGTTGGTGAACACCACGATGATGATCGCCAACAGGATCAGCATCAGCCAGTAGTAGTTGGCGAATCGGCCGATGTCGACTCCCAGGATCACGTGACTGACACCGAAATCGAAGCCGAGGAAATTCAGGTCCGGGATCGCCGGGATGCCGTTCGAGCCATGGGTGAGGTTGGGACCGTCATTGCCGTCCAGGTTGATCATGGTGATGCGGAAGATCTCGCCGAAGGCCAGCGTCACGATAGCCAGATAATCACCCGAAACCCGCAATGTTGGGGCACCAATAATCAAGCCCAAAGTGGCTGCCACGGTTCCCGAGATCAGCACGGTGACGATGAAGGGCGGATGCCAGTTCACCGTCGAGTAGGCCGACTCCGACAGGATCGCGGCGGTGAAAGCGCCCGCCCCTAGGAAGGCGATGTAGCCCAGGTCGAGCAGGCCGACCAGGCCCACCACAATGTTCAGGCCCAGCGCGGTCGCAGCGAAGATGAGCACTTGCGAGGCGATGGACATGTTCGCATCCGACCCGTTCTGGGTGAAGGGGAAGGCGAAGGCCACCGCGAACGCTGACAGCACCAGCACTCGGTTGTTCGCAGCCCCGGCGATGCTGAGCCAGTCGAAGAACCCGAAGGATTTCAGCACCAGGATGACGCCTGCCAGGAACGCCGCGAAGGTCAGGAACGAGCCGGCGTCGTCGTAACCCAGGGCGGTGGCTGCCGCGAAGAGACCTGCAGCCATAATCACAGCGACCGCGAGGATCTGCAGCCAGCGCGGACTTGCCACATCTTCCAAACGCGGCTCCGGCGAATCCGGCAGATAACGCGTAGCGATGATCGACAGCACTGCCCCGCCGAGCGCGAGCCAGGCGCCGATCATCACGTTGATCAGCCCACCGAGTTCCAGCGCGATGCTGATCAACGCCACTGCCGCCATGACGGTCGAGGTGACTGCGGCGACTTTGGCCGCACTGTTCCAGGCCACGAGCTTGGCGTACTTGCCGAGGCGTTCCTTGCCGACCAACGGCACGGCCAGCAGCACGAGTAGCAGACCGGCCAGAATCGCGAAATAGATCTGCAGCGGCGACGGCGACGCCCAGTAGCTCACATCGTCCAAGGCCGCACCGGTGTATGCCCAGGGCAGCATGATCGAAGCAATCATCAACACCGCTGCGGTGATACCGGTACCCCGCCCCACGAAGCGGAAACGAATCTTGTGCTCACTAGGAATGATGGCGTTCATGCGCGGTCCACCGCCTTCGAACCCAGCAGGCCTTGCGGTCTGAACACCAGCACCAGGATCAGCAGAATGAAGGCCCACACATCCTTCCAGGCGGTCGTGCCCAGATAGTTGCTGGCCAGCGCCTCGGTGACGCCGAGAACCAGACCACCCACGACAGCGCCGTAGATGTTGCCGATGCCGCCCAATACGGCGGCGGTGAATGCTTTCAATCCCGCGAGGAAGCCCATGCGGAAGTCGATATTGCCGTAACGCAGACCGTGGGCCACGCCCGCCACGGCGGCCAGAGCGGCGCCGACGGCGAAGGCAGCAACGATGACGCGGTCCACATTGATGCCCATCAAGCGGGCAGTATCAGGATCCTGCGACGTGGCGATCATGGCCCGACCGGTCTTAGTGCGGTTGACGAAGTACCACAGGAACACGGTGCACACCGCCAAGGCGACCAAGGTGAAGATGGCGGAGGCCTGCACCGTCACCCCACCGATCTGAATCGAGCCATCGCTCACTCCGGTGAGTGTCGGGTAGGGAATCGCGCTCTTGGCGTCCGGCATGCCGGGAATCCAGCCGAAGAAGAGGCGCACGGCCTCCTGAAGGAAGACCGACACACCGATGGCGGAGATCAACGGAGCCAGCCGCGGCGCGCCGCGCAACGGACGGTAGGCGAATCTCTCCATCATGACGGCCACCGTGACTGAAGCGGCGATGCCTCCGAGCAACATGACCGGGAGGAGCACCCCGAGCGTCATGCCCAGACCCCAGTCCGTGGGTTTTCCCACGATGACCCAGGTGGCGAAGGACCCGAAGGCTCCGATCATGAAGATCTCGCCATGGGCGAAGTTGATGAGTTGAACGATGCCGTACACCACGGTGTACCCCACAGCGATCAAGGCGTACAAGGCCCCGAGGGACAAGCCATTGATCAACTGTTGAAAGAACAGTTCCACGTCGAGTGCTTTCTTTACGCGAGCGGATCCGTCGGTGCCCACCGCGAGGGCGGGCACCGACGGATCATGAAATCACTTCAGCTCGCCGGTCTTCTCCGCCGCCCACGCGCCGTCGGTGACCTTGTAGACAGTCAGGACTCGAGCAACTGCGTCACCGTATTGGTCGAAAGCGACCGGTCCGGTTGCACCGTCGAACTTGACCGCGCCCACGGCATCGATCGTCGCCTGGCGGGCCGACTTGGCATCGGTCGCGTTGGCCAGGCTCACCTTGAGGGCGTCGATGATGGCATTCGCCGCATCGTAGGAGTACGCGCCGTAGGCAGCGTACGGATCCGCGTAGCCGGCAGCGTTGTAGGCGTCAACGAACGCCTTGGCCGACGCCAGCGTGTCCACCGGTGCACCCACCGAGGTGGCCAGATCGCCGTTGGAACCACCGAGTTCGATGAACTTCGGATCGAAGATGCCGTCGCCGCCCATCAGCGGGACGTCCAGTCCGGCCGCCTTCATCTGCTTGGACAGCGGACCCGCCTGCGGGTACTCGCCACCGTAGTAGACAGCCTTGGGCTTGGCGGCCTTCACCTTGGAGATGACCGCAGAGAAGTCCTTGTCATCGGGGTTGATGGTCTCCGCCGCGACGACGGTGCCACCGCCCTTTTCGAAGGCCGACGTGAAGTTCTCCACCAAGCCTTGGCCGTAGGCCTTCTTGTCGTGGATGGTGGCGACCGTCTTGATGCCGGACTCCAACAGGTACTGAGCCGCAAACGGACCCTGAACCGCATCCGTGGTGCAGGTACGGAAGTAGTTGGCGTAGGGACGCTTGGGGTTCGCCAGATCCTCACCCTGAGTCAGGCTCGGGTTGGTGTTGGCCGGGGAAACCTCAACGATCGAAGCAGCAGCCAGGACGGGAATGACGCTCTGGCCAACCGAGGAGTTCAGCGGACCGACGACACCGACGACCTGATCGTCAGAGGCGAGTTTCGTGGCCGCATTCTTGCCGACGTCGGGAGTCGCCTGATCGTCCACCGCCATGACTTCCAGGGTCCAACCAGGAATCGCGTTGGACTCGTTGGCCTGCTTCACCGCCAGGTCGACCGAGTTACGGATGCCCAGGCCGAGAGCCGAAAGATCACCGGACGTCGGCGACATGACTCCAATCTTCGCGACCTTTGCGCCAGACGTGCCACCAGTGTTGTCGGCGCGGGAACCGCAACCGGTAAGGGCCAGGGATGCCGCGACCACCGCGACACCGGCCACCTTGAACATAGCCTTGTTCACATTTCCTCCTGTAAACGTATGCGTCTGACTGCCCGCCAGGATGGGCATGAAAAGACGTGCAGACATTGGAGCACGGGTTTGTCTCATCTCGGTTACGGTGGACACTCGCGTTATCGAATCGTTGTCATTGCCTCAACCGGCTTAGCAATTCCTCACCAGTTGACTTCCAACAGCGCACCATCGCGCCTGAATCTAGAAGGCGAGCAGGTCGCGGATCACCGCGTCCGCAAGCAGACGTCCCGACGCAGTGAGCCGCAAACGCCCGTGTGCCCGCTCCAGAATCCGACGATCGAGGAATGGCTCAGCCCTCAGGATTTCGGCGGCTGAAAGCTCCTCGATAGCCAGCCCTTCGGCGAGCCGCAGTTCCAACATCACCTTCTCAGTGTGCCGCTCAACATCGGAAAGAAGCTCTCGGGCCTCCGCCGGACTGTGACCGGTCTCTAACCGAGAGGTGTAATCGCGGGGATGCCGCCGATTCCACCAGCGCACGCCCCCAATATGAGAGTGCGCACCAGCCCCGATCCCCCACCAATCATCGCCACGCCAATAGGCCAGGTTGTGTCGGCACTCGTCGCCCGGCTTGGCCCAGTTACTCACTTCATAGTTGCGATAGCCGTGGGCCGAAAGCAGCGCGTCGGCGACCTGGTAGCGGTCTGCGTGGAGGTCATCGTCGATGTCGGGCAGTTCGCCGCGCGACACCCGGGCGGCCAGCCGGGTGCCGGCTTCGACGATCAGGGAATAGGCACTCACGTGCTCCGGCTGCAAGGACAACGCCTGATCCAGGCTGGCCTGCCAGTCGGCTTCGGTCTCGGTGGGCGTGCCATAGATGAGATCCAGGCTGATCGAACCGAAGCCGGCCTGCCGGGCTGCAGCAACGACCTCGGCGACTCGTCCGGGGGTATGGCGGCGCTCCAACACTGCCAAGACCGGTTCGCTGGCCGATTGCATTCCCAGGCTCAGCCGGGTGAAGCCGGCCTCCGCCAGGGTGTGCAGATAGTCGGCGTCGACCGATTCGGGGTTGGCTTCAGTGGTGATCTCGGCATCCGCAGCGAGGTCGAAACGGTCGGCGATGGCGCCGAGCAGGCCGGCCAGCCGTGGCGCCGGCAGCGCAGTGGGGGTGCCGCCGCCGAAGAACACCGATTGCACCTTCGGCGCAGACCCGAGCACTCGCTGGGCCAACTCGAGTTCGGCGATAGCGGCATTGACGTAGGCGTCCTGGCTGGTGCCCGGAATCGCACCGAGTTCAGCGGCGGTGTAGGTGTTGAAGTCGCAATAGCCGCAGCGGGACGTGCAGTAGGGAATGTGCACATAGATGCTGAAGCCACGCTCCCCCAACCCGGCTAACGCGGTCTCGGGCAGGCGACCGTCGGCGGGGGCGGGATCACCGTCGGGTGGCGCTGAGGGCATGCAGTGAGCTTAGGCGGTATGAGTGAGGGCAGTGTGTGCCCTTCGACAGGCTCAGGGAACGGACCAGTCGAGTTCGCCCTTCGACGAACTCAGGGGGCAGACGTGGGGCTACTTCTTCTTGTCGCCGGTTTCGCCGGTAGACAGCGCGGCGACGAAGGCCTCTTGGGGGACGTCGACGCGTCCGATGGTCTTCATGCGCTTCTTGCCCTCCTTCTGCTTCTCCAGCAACTTGCGCTTTCGGGTGATGTCGCCGCCGTAGCACTTGGCCAGCACATCCTTGCGCATGGCGCGGATCGTCTCCCTGGCGATGACGCGAGCGCCGATCGCGGCCTGGATGGGCACCTCGAACTGCTGGCGGGGAATGAGTTCCTTCAGTTTTCGGGCCATGGCCACGCCGTAGTTGTAAGCAGCATCGGTATGCACGATGGCGCTGAAAGCATCCACCGGTTCGCCGTGCAGCAGGATGTCGACCTTCACCAGTTTGGAGACCTGATCGCCGGCTTCGTCGTAGTCCAGTGAGGCGTAGCCCTTGGTGCGGGATTTCAGCGCGTCGAAGAAGTCGAACACGATCTCGGCCAGCGGCAGCAGATAGCGGATCTCGACGCGATCCTCGCTGAGGTAATCCATGCCGGTCTGCTCACCGCGCCGGGTCTGGCACAGCTCCATGATGGTGCCGATGTACTCCGAAGGCGCCAGGATGGTGGCACGAACCATCGGCTCGTGAACCTCGGCGATCTTGCCCTCGGGATACTCGCTGGGATTGGTGACGGTGTGTTCGGTACCGTCCTCCATCACCACCCGATAGACCACATTGGGCGCGGTGGAGATCAGGTCCAGATTGAACTCCCGTTCCAGCCGCTCGCGCACGATTTCCATATGCAGCAGGCCGAGGAAGCCGATGCGAAAACCGAACCCCAAGGCCCCGGAGGTCTCTGGTTCGTAGGTCAGCGCGGCGTCGTTGAGTTGCAACTTGTCCAAGGCTTCGCGCAGTTCGGGGAAGTCTGCGCCGTCGATCGGATACAGCCCGGCGTAGACCATCGGATTCGGCGGACGGTAGCCGGCCAATTCCTTGGTCGCCGGTTTCGCAGCGGCGGTCACGGTATCGCCCACCCGAGACTGCCGGACCTCCTTCACCCCGGTGATGAGGTAACCGACCTCTCCCACTCCTAAGGCGGCCGCCTTGATCGGCTCCGGAGAGATGACGCCGACTTCGAGAGTTTCGTGGGTGGCTGCGGTGGACATCATGAGCACCCGCTCGCGGTGGCTGAGTTCACCATCGACGACCCGCACGTAGGTCACCACGCCGCGGTAGCTGTCATAGACGGAGTCGAAGATCAATGCCCGCGGTGGCGCCGAGGCATCCCCCACCGGGGCCGGGACGGTGGCGACGACCTGGTTGAGAAGTTCGGTCACACCATCACCGGTCTTGGCCGAGACCCGAAACACATCCTCGGGATCACAGCCGATCAGATGGGCGATCTCGGCGGCATATTTGTCCGGCTGGGCGCTGGGCAGGTCGATCTTGTTCAACACCGGAATGATGTGCAGATCGGCATCCAAGGCCAGGTACAGGTTTGCCAGCGTCTGAGCCTCGATGCCCTGGGCGGCATCCACCAGCAGGATGGCGCCTTCGCAGGCGGCCAGGGACCGCGACACCTCATAGGTGAAGTCGACATGGCCGGGGGTGTCGATCATGTTGAGCACGTGAGTGGTGCCGTCGACTTCCCAGGGCATCCGTACGGCTTGGGACTTGATGGTGATACCGCGCTCGCGTTCGATGTCCATCCGGTCCAGGTATTGGGCCCGCATGGAGCGGGCGTCCACCACCCCGGTGAGTTGCAGCATGCGGTCGGCCAGGGTGGATTTGCCGTGGTCGATGTGCGCGATGATGCAGAAGTTGCGAATCAGCGCGGGATCGGTTTTTCCGGGGACGGGTACAGCCATGGTCTTCCTGGTCATCGGACAGCCGCCTAAGGATACCCCGCTGCCCACCCCACTTCCCCACCGCCGACTCTGCGCTCGAAACCTGCTCTTTGCGCTCGAAATCTCGGGTGCAAAGACGCAATTCGAGCGCAGAGTGGGGTGGCGGGGAGGGATTTGGGGATGGACGCGGGGCTTTGGTAGGGTTGGGGGTCGCGTCCGCAGTGGGCGCACACCTATGGAATCCACCTTTGTAAAGGGCTCACGGCGTGGCAAACATCAAGTCTCAGAAGAAGCGGATCCTGACCAACGAGAAGGCCAGGCTGCGCAACAAGGCTGTGAAGTCGTCTCTGCGCACCAACATCCGCCGGTTCAACGAGGCGGCCGAGGCCGGCGAGGCCGACAAGGCGCAGGAGCTGGCCAAGGTGGCCACCCGCTCCCTGGACAAGGCCGTCAGCAAGGGCGTCATTCACGCCAACCAGGCTGCCAACCGCAAGTCGGCGATCGCAGCCAAGGCCGCCGCTCTCTGATTTCAGCTAACGCAACGCCGTCCGATTCGTCGGGCGGCGTTTTGCGTTGCCCGCACTAGCGACGGGCGCGGCTCTGCTCGCGGCAGCGCAGGATGGTCAGCACAGCCTGCTCCAGGGCGAAACCGGCGTCACCACTGGCCCCCTTGACCTGAGCATCAGCGACGGCCACCGCCTGGATCGCGTCGGCGATTGCCTCCGGACGCCAATCGCGTGCCAGCCGGGCGAGGTCCTTCAACTTCCACGGCGGAACGCCAATTTCGCGCGCCAGATCGGCATTACCCATGCCCCGGTCACGAGCACCGAGGTACTTTCCCAGGCCGCGCAGGTTTCCCGCCAAGGCGCTGGTGACCTGCGGTGCGCCCACTCCGGCACTCATCGCCCAGCGCAGCTTGCCCAAGGCCTCTTCGGCATGTCCGGCCAACGCGGCATCGGCCACCGCGAAACCAGAGACTTCGGCGCGGCCGGCGAAGTAGCGTCGCACGGTGGTCTCGGTGATCACCTGGTCGGCGGAGTCATCTAGAAGCTGGCGCACCGCACCGGCCAAGGCCCGGGTGTTGCTGCCCACCGCTTGCACGAGTGCTTCGGCCGCTTCGGGGCTGATCTTGCCCTTCTGTCGGCGCACCTCGTTGCCGACGAACCGGCCCAATTCCCAGGTCTTGATGGTGGGACAGTCGACGATCTCGGGGTGCAACTTCTTCACCCGATCCAGCAAGCCCTTGCCCTTCACCCCACCTCCGTGGACCAGCGCCAGGGCGAGATCCTCACCAGGTGCGGAGGCCAGCTCGACCACCTGGTCGAACAGTTCGGGCGGCATTTCGGCAAGGTCGTTGATCACCGCGATCGTGGCGGTGGCGAACAGCGAGGCTCCGGTAGCCTCGGCCAAGGTGCCGCCGTCGAGTTCGGCTGACTCCAGCCGGGAGACTGCTGCGTCCGGACGCTCGGCTTGGGCCTGAGCAATGAAATCGGTGACCGCGCGCTCGGCCAACAAGGACTCCGGCCCCGTGATCAGGAGCACCGATCCGAAACACCGAGAGTTCTGCACGGGTCCAAGCATGCCAGTCACCACCCACAGCCGCGCACCGCGGGTTATGTGCGAATGTCTTCGCTAGATATTTCTTCACTCGTTGAATATGGTCGGCAAGGTTGCGCCATGCGACCCATCGAAGGAGTTGGAACCATGAGTACGCCAGAGCAGACGACTGCTACCACAATGCTCGCCGAGCGCTTCTACGCTGCGACCAAGGAAATCAAGCTCGAGCACATCCCGATCCCGACACCTGGCCCCGGCGAGGTCCTGATCAAGGTCGCCTACTGCGGCATCTGCCACTCCGATCTCTCGTTGATCGACGGCAATTTCCCGGCCCGAGTTCCGGTCGTCACTCAAGGCCATGAAGTCGCCGGCACCGTTGCCGCGCTCGGGCCCGGCGTGAACCAGTGGAAGGTCGGCGACCGGGTCATCCCCTCAGCCGGCAAAGCATGCCTGTCATGCCGCAACTGCCTGCGGGGCGATTTCGCCAACTGTCTCGACCTGAACCTGATGGCTTTCGCCTATGACGGCGGCTGGGCTGAGTATGTCGTGGCCGGAGCCATCGGCTGCACCCGCGTACCGGACAACGTCCCGCTGGAACAAGCCGCACTACTCGCTGATGCGGTCTCCACTCCGTTCGCGGCCGTGGTGCGCACCGCCAAGGTGCACCTGGGTAACGCCGTCGGCATCTGGGGCGTGGGCGGTGTCGGAACACATCTGGTGCAGTTGGTGAAGCTGGCTGGCGGCGTGCCGATCATTGCCGTTGACATCAATGACGCGGCCCTGGAGCGGGCGACGCGATTGGGCGCCGACTACGCCTTCCGCTCCGACGATCCCGATCTGAACGCCAAGATCAACGAAGCCACCGGTGGCCGTCGCCTCGATGTCGCCTTCGATGCCGTGGGCATTTCGGCCACCACCCGGCAGGCCGTGGCGAATCTGGACAGCTACGGCCAGGTCGTCACCGTGGGCATGAGTGCGCAGAACATCGAGGCAGGCTCCTTCATGGAGTTCTCGCTGCTGCGCAAGCAGATCAAAGGACACCTCGGCTACAAGGTGCAGGACATCAGCATTCTCGCCGAACTGCTGAGCCGAGGCCGCCTGGACCTGAGCGAATCAGTGACCGAAATCGTGCCGCTGAGCGAGATCCACCGAGGTATCGAGATGCTGGAGAAGAAGACCAACAACCCGATCCGCATCCTGGTTCAGCCCTGATCGGCGCCGCGTTGGGTGCGTTGCTGGGCGCGCCCAACGCGGCACGATCTGGTGAGTTCCGGCCGGTTCCTCGCCTAAATTGAGGCCATGTGGCGACGTCAGGTGACCGGAGTTCCGCGCAGCCAGGACTGGTGGGCCGGGGTCCTGTTCATGATCGGCTCGGCGTTTTTCGCCCTCGGCTCATTTCAGCCCTACGCCTCGGCGGTCGGCAGCGGCCCTGATGCGATCACGTTCGCCATCGGCTCGATCTTCTTCACCACTGCTGCGACCGTGCAAATGGCGCAGCAGGTCGGCGCTCGCCGGGCTTCCACCACCCATCGCTTCGGCGCCGCCTGGTGGGCCAGCGCAGTGCAGCTGTTCGGCACAGTGATGTTCAACATCAGCACCTTCGCAGCGACCGTGAACGGCTTGACGGTTCCGCAACAGGATCGGGCGGTCTGGGTTCCCGATATGTACGGCTCGATCGCCTTCCTGGTGGCCAGCTATCTGAGTTGGCTGGCGGTGTGCGGCCCACGGTGGGTCTGGCGTCCCAGCGATGACCAGTGGTGGATCGCAGTAGCGAACTTCTTCGGCTCGATCGTGTTCATGATGTCGGCCTTGGCCTCGGTGATCGTGCCTGCCACCGGGCAGGTGCTGAGCCCGCTGCTGGCCAATCTGGGCACCTTCCTGGGTGCTCTGGGGTTCATGCTCGGCGGCTATCTCCTCCTCCCGGCTGCGGCGAGGCCCGCCACTGTCGACTGATTGGAGGTCGTCGCTGGCTTCAGGGGCTCTTCTGAGCGGTGACGATCAGGTGCCCATCGCGGCTCGAGATGGCGATGGCACCGTTGCGATCAGTTCGAAACAGGCTGGCGCCGGTCGCTGTTACGGCGGCCACGGTACGGACTGCCGGATGGCCGTAGTCGTTGTCGGCGCCCACACTGATCACCGCCACTCGGGCACCGATCGAAGCCAGGAACTCGGCGTCTTGATGGGCTGAGCCGTGGTGTGGCACCACCAACGCATCGGCCGCCACGTCAGCGGCGGCCAGCGCCCAGCGTTGGCCGTCCTCTTGTAAATCCCCGGCGAGCAGCAGCCGCACTCCCCCTGCCTCGGCGCGCAGCAGCAAGGAGGCATCGTTCTCCGCAGCAGAATCTGCGCTCTGGTCCGAGACCCCGATCAGCGGTGGCGAGGCCAGCACGGTGACGCGAGCGTCACCGGCACTCGCCACGGTCCCGGCGACAGCTCGCTCCACGCCGATGCCAGGGGGCAGCACGGCTTGGATGCGCTGCGACCCCGGTGCCTCGGCTGTGGTCGCAGCAAGCAAGACTCGCCCTACTCGACGTCCGGAGGACACCCCAGCGGCTCCACCGATGTGATCAGCGTGCGGGTGAGTAATGATCAGCCACGGCACCCATTCGATGCCGAGTTGATCCAGACAACGATCCACCAACGCCGGATCAGGCCCGGAGTCGATCACGATGGCTGTCTGCGGCCCGGCGTGAATCACGGTTGCATCACCTTGGGTGACGTCGCAGGAGACCATCGCCCACTCCACGGGAGGCCAGCCCGGTGGGGCCAGCGGCTTCCAACAGATGAACACCATGCCCAGCAGCAGCACCGCGGCCAGCAATGGGCGCGCCAGCAACCAGCCCATCACCGCGGCCATCAGCACACTGACGAGCACCAGCAAGCCGATTCCCACCGCCGAGACCGGCCAGGCAACCGCAGCACCGGGCAAGGCCGAACCCACACTCGCGATCCAACACAGGCCTTGGGCGAAGCCACCAGCCCCCCAGCCCAACACCGCAGCCACCGGCGGCAGCACCACCGACGTCCACGCCGCAGCGAAACCCAGCACCGTGCCCGGTCCCACCAGCGGGCCTGCCACCACATTCGCCAGCACTCCAACCACGCTCACCTGCCCCGAGATAGCCGTGACCACCGGCTGGGTCGCGAGCTGAGCAGCCAGCGGCACCGTGAACGCCTCGGCCAGCCACATCGGCAGCCACCGAGCCAATATCTGTGCCCAGCGCCGAGCCCACAGCAGAATTCCGGCGCTGGCCAGCACCGATAACGCGAACCCCACCGACCGCGCCAACCACGGATCGATCAGCAACAGCCCGACCATGGCCCAGGACAGATACCGCAATCCCTGTCGTGGCCCCGACCAGCCCAGCGCCAGCAATCCGATCAGTCCCATCGCGGCAGCTCGCAACACGCTCGGCTCGCCGCGACACAGCGCCACGAAACCCAGCACACCCAGCAACGCCAGCACCCGACGGCCCCAACCCAACACCTTCAGCCGCCCCGCCGCCCACAACATCGCGGCCAACATGAGGGTGAGATTGGCCCCCGAAACCGCCGTCAGGTGGGTCAGGCCGGTGAGGCGGAACTGCTCGACCAGATCCGCGGTCATGGCGCTGGTGTCGCCCACCACCAGCGCCGGCACCAGTGCTGCCGGACCAGGCGGCAACCCCGACACCGACTGTCGCAGCCCGGCACGGACGGTGTTCACCGCCTGATCCACCGCGCCCGGTTCGGACACCAATTGCGGTCCGTCCCGCGCCGAGGCCCACGCCGCAATCGACGGATCGTCGCCGACGGACAGTCGCGCCGTCGTGGTGACCACGCTGCCGGTCGCCACGTCACGCCAGGGCTCGAACCGATCCCCACTCGCACTGAGCAGCACCGTGGTTCCGCTCCACCAGGATTCACCGCGGCCATCGATGCGCTGCACGCTCACCGGAACCAGCCACATCGCCCCACCGGGCGAGGAATCAACCACTCGACCTTGCCCAACCCGGCCGGTGATGGTGACCACGGCGCCCTGCTGGGCAAGTGCCGTCACCGCCGAATCCGCCACCACCAGCGCTCGCAGGGCGCCCGCACTGACTGTCACGCCGACCACCAGGGCGGTCGCCACCACCAGGCGCGACGCACGGGCGACCACTGCCACCAGCGCCGCGCTCCCGAGCATCGCCCACGGCAGCCAACTCTGAGCCGTCGAGGTACCGACCCCGGTGCCCAACCAGGCGGCAGCGGCGAGCGCCAAGGGACGAAGATCAAGCGCCTCAGAGCTGGATCCGCTCGGCGAGGTCGGCGTAGGTCTTGGGCCCAATCCCGTCCACCTCCTGCAACTCCGTCAGCGCGGTGAACTTCCCGTGCTCGGCGCGCCAGGCGACGATCTTGGCCGCCGTCACCGGGCCGATCCCCGGCAAGGTGTCGAGTTGAGCCTCGGTGGCGGAGTTGATCGATAGCTTCGCCGACGCCCCATCGGTTCCAGCTCCGGCGCCGGCCGACGATGCAGCGTTGGCGCCGGCACGCAGCCAACCACCAGGGTGCTTGCGGGTTCCGATCTTGAGTTGAATGCCATCGCTCAACACCTGCGCCAGATTCAGCTCACCGGTGTCGGCGCTGCCACTCAGTCCGCCGGCAGCAGCGATGGCGTCGGCCACCCGCGACCCCTCCGCGAGCTGATAGACCCCGGCATGGCGCACTGCGCCGATGACGTGCACGACCACCTCATTGGACGCAACGACGGCACTCGGCTGCCCGGACGCTGGAGCACTCGGCGAGGCTGCAGTGTTCTCCACTCGAGGCACGGCGTCCGCCACGGGGGTGGTTCGCACCTGAAACAGGCTGTAGCCGGTCCACAGGATTCCCACCACGAGGACCACCACCACGGTGACCAGGTGTTCGCGGGTGAAGGTCACTGCCGTGCCGAACCACTGCGGCAGACCACCGCCGCGAGTCGGCGCCTCGTCCGCCCGGGTCACCGGGGACGGAGCACCGACCGACGCCCCGGCCTCCCGCAATGAGGTGATCCAGTCGGCGCTCGGCTCAGCCGCGAATTCAGCGTCCTCGCCCTCACCCGGGGACGGTGCGTCGAGCGCCGACTGGCTCAGCAGCTCATTCAGGCGCCGTCGCGCCACCGCGCTCAGCTCGCCGGTTTGTTCGGTCACGTCCGGCACTGTGTGCAGCGCGACGATAGTGCGGTCAGCAGTGTGACCACCTGTGGACGGTCCCGTTTCGTATTCACAGCCGCGTCGCCGCGACGCGGCTTGGTGAGCACTGACAAACTGGGTCGGGTGAGTTACCGCGCCCCCAAGCCGCTGCCGCTCGTCGTCGCGACCGTGGTGGCGCTTCCCGGTCTGGCCATGGTTCTGCTGTACGTGTTCCCGCAACTGCAAACCGCCAGCCGCCAGATCGCGATGTGGTCATCGTTCATTCCCTACGGCATGGCGTCGTGGGCAGTGTCGGCGCTGATCCTGCTGTGGGCAGGACGCGGCGGCGGACGCCTATTCGCACTGCTACCAGTCACGGGTTTGCTGATCAATGCCGTGGTGCTGGTGCCCTATTTCGACCCGTCCAACACCGTCGCGGCCGGGACGGCCCCCACGCTGCGGGTGATGGCGTTGAACCTGCACTACGGCCAGGCCGACACCTCAGAGCTCCTCACCGAAGTGCAACGGGTCCAGCCCGATGTGCTGGTGCTCACCGAGTTCACCGACCAGGCCCAAGCCGTGTTGACCGATCCGGCCTGGCAGGCCTTGTTGCCCTATCACGTGGGCACCACCGGACGCACCAGTCGCGGCCCCTGGGACGGCGACTCCTCCGGAACCCAGATTCTCGCCAAAGCCCCGGTGACCGAGATCGCCCACACCACCGGCACCGGAGCCACCAACCTGGCAGTGAGCCTGAGCACAGGCGGCCATTCGCTGACCCTGATCGGCGCTCATCCCATGAACCCGGTGCGGGGCCGCGTCGAGGGTTGGCTCAGCGATGCCCAAGCCGTCACCCAGCTTGCGCAGCGCTTCGAGGGGCAACCGCTGGTGTTGGCCGGTGATCTGAACTCGGTACCGGAGCATGTGACCTTCCGCCGGCTGGTGAGCGCGACCGGCTTGCACCAAACCGAGCAGGGCTGGCAACCCACCTATCCCGCCGATCGGATGGTGCCGCTGATCACCATCGACCACGTGTTGGCCTCGCAGAACTTCCGCACCGTCAGTGTGAATCGTTTCCGGGTGGCCGGCACCGATCACCTGGGCAGCGTCGTGGAGCTGGCCCAGTCGTGAATCGCGTGCCGACTCAGGCCGGAACGATGCTGACCAGTTTGGGCGCCCGCACGATGAACTGACGCACCTCTCGACCGTCCAGGGCGCGTTGGACACCCGGATCGGCCAGGGCCGCAACCTTCAGGTCTTCCTCGCCGATGGCTGGTGAGACCTGCAGCTTGGCGCGGACCTTGCCTTGCACCTGCACCACGCAGGTGACCTCGTCGGCCACCAGCAGCGCCGGATCGGCCGTTGGCCAGGTCGCATTGGCCACCGACGGCGCGTGACCCAGCAGTTCCCACATCTCCTCGGCCACATAAGGCGCGACGGTGCTGAGCATCACGGCCAGCGCCTCGGTCGCCTCACGGACGGCCGCATCGGCGCCACCGGCACCGGTGTCAATACCCTTGCGGGTGGCGTTGACCAGCTCCATCATGCGAGCCACCGCCACATTGAAACGGCGTCCCTCGACGGCCTCGGTCACCTCCGCCACCGCCTTGTGGGTGGCGCGCCGCAGCGTCAACTCCCCGGTGCCGACGTCGACACCGACCTCGCTGGACACTTCAGTGGCCAGGCGATGGGCGCGCTGCAGGAACTTCAGCGACGAACCCGGCGACATGTCGGCCCAGTCGATGTCGTCTTCGGGCGGTCCGGCGAACACCACCGTGGTTCGGATCGCGTCGACCCCGTAGGCGTCGATCTGAGCGCCCAAGTCGACCCCATTGCCCAGCGACTTGCTCATCGCCTTGCCCTGGTTGATGACCTGGCCTTGGTTCATCAATCGCAGGAACGGCTCGGGAAAATCCACCAGCCCGATGTCCTGCAGCACCTTGGTGAAGAAGCGCGAGTACAGCAGGTGCAGAATCGCATGCTCCACGCCACCGACGTATTGCGCCACCGGCATCCATTTGGCGACCTCGGCCGGGTCGAACGGACCTTCGGTGTAGTTCGGCGAACAGTACCGGAAGTAGTACCAGGAGGAGTCCACGAAGGTGTCCATGGTGTCGGTGTCGCGCATCGCCGCACCGCCACAACTCGGGCAGGTGGTGTTCACCCAGTCGGTGGCTGAGGCCAGCGGGCTGGTGCCCTTCGGGGCCAGCGCGGCACCGCGCAGATCGGGCAGCTGCACCGGCAGTTGATCATCGGGCACCGGCACTTCACCGCAGGCCGGGCAATGCACGATCGGGATCGGGCAACCCCAGAACCGCTGCCGACTCAGCAGCCAGTCCCGCAGCCGGAAGGTGACTGCCTTCTCGCCGCGTCCCTGCTCGGCCAGCTTCTCGGTGATTGCGGCGATGCCGGCCTTCTTGTCGGTCAAACCGTTCAGGCCTGGTGAGTTGACGTAAGTGCCGTCGCCAGGGGTGGCGATGAACGTCTCGGCCGGATCGGGCTGGCCGGTCTCGACGACCACCTGCACCGGCAGTTCGAATGCCTTGGCGAAGTCCAGGTCGCGCTGATCGTGGGCCGGGACGGCCATCACTGCGCCGGTGCCGTAGTCGGCGAGCACATAGTCGGCGGCGAACACCGGCAGCTTCTCGCCGTTGACCGGGTTGATGGCGTGGACTCCCAGGAACACCCCGGTCTTGGGACGCTCACTGGACTGCCGCTCGATCTCGGTGGCCCGTTTGGTGGCCTCCAGGTACTCCTCGAAAGCGGCACGCTGAGGGTCGGTCACGATCTCGGCGGCCAATGCGGCTTCAGGGGCAACCACGAAGAAGGTTGCACCGAAGAGGGTGTCGGGCCGGGTGGTGAAGACGCGCACCGGTTCGTCGCGTCCTTCGATCTCGAAGTCGACCCAGGCTCCTTCGGAGCGTCCGATCCAGTTGCGCTGCATCGAAAGCACCCGATCCGGCCAGGTGCCTTCGATCAGGTCCATGTCGTCCAGCAGTCGCTGCGCGTAGTCGGTGATCTTGAAGTACCACTGGGTCAGCTTGCGCTTGGTGACCACCGCATGGCAGCGCTCGCATTCGCCCTGTACAACCTGCTCGTTGGCCAGCACGGTCTGGTCATTGGGGCACCAGTTGACGTAGGAGTCCTTGCGGTAGGCCAGCCCGCGCTCGTAGAAGCGCAGGAACAGCCACTGCGTCCAGCGGTAGTACTCCGGATCAGAGGTGTGCAGCCGACGCGACCAGTCCAAGCTCAGCCCGTAGCGTTTGAAGGAGCCGGCTTGGGTGTCGATGTTGGCATAAGTCCAGTCGGCCGGATGGGCGTCGCGAGCGATGGCGGCATTCTCGGCGGGCAGCCCGAAGGAGTCCCAGCCGATCGGATGCATCACGTCGTAGCCCTGCAGCCGCCAGTAGCGGGCGACCACATCACCCATGACGAAGGCCTCGGCATGGCCCATGTGCAGGTCCCCGGAGGGGTAAGGGAACATGTCGAGCATGTAGCGACGTTCCTTGGAACCGTCGTCCACAGGGGCGAAGGTGCGGTCAGCCTCCCAGAACTGCTGCCACTTCTCCTGTGCTGCCACGGCGTCGTAGCCGCTGCGCACTGCCTCGCTGGTCAATGTCGTCACTCCTTGTTCAACCGGATCGTGCCTGCTAGAGCATGAAAAAACCCCCGCGCACCGCTCAGGATCGCCAGGGGCCGCCGCGACTGCACTGCAGCCGCGGCTAGAGAAGCTTCAACTCAACGCCGAACACAGCGGTCATCTTATCCGACGCCGGGCCGAACCCCGGCGGCGATCAAGCCCCGGGTGGCCCGGGGTCGCCGGCGCCCACCAGCCCGCTGTGGTCGGCGAAGGCGGCGATCAGGGTTGCTCGATGATTCGACCAGGCCGACGGCGGCAGCACCGTCTGGTTGATCCAATCCAGCAGGGCCGCCAACGGCGCCAGGGGATCCAACTGATCGAGGCGCTCCAGACAGAGGTTCTGGGTCGCTCCATCACCGGCCAACCAGGACGCCACCCCCAGCAGGCCCAACGGAGCCGCCAGGTAAGGAGTCAAACAGTGCGCAACCACGGCACTCCAACAGGAGACCGCGGCGTCGGCATCACCACGTTCGAGCCCCCGCAACACCTCCCACTGCAAGCCGGGATCCTTGATCAACACCGCCAGCTGCACATAGTCGGACGAATCGGCGGCGGTTCGCACCAGCCGCCGCAGCAGGCGCTTGCGTTGCGCCGGTCCCAGCGAGCGTGCGGTCGCTTCGGCTGCCTCGCATTGGGTCAGCAGATCAGCGACGGCATCATCGCCAGGGCCGGCCAGGTGAGTACCCAGATCGTCTCGGCTGGCGCGCGCCGCCATGCCGAGCACGGCCGCCTCAGTCGCCAACGCATTGGGCCCGAGCCGGCCGAATTCGCCGCCGATGTGGTCCGCGCGCCACTGGTCGGCGTCCACGTGCAGCAGACGTCCCAACCGCACGGCGCCGACCAGTTCAGCGCAATGCTGCAGTACCTCCCAGGCGGCGGTGGCATCGGCGGTGTAGGCCAGGAACCACTGATCGGCACTCGGAAACCGCTGTGAGAGCCGCCCGACCAGGTCGGCCAGACGGTGCGGCACCACCGCGTCGGCCAGGTCGACGCGTCCGGTGAGTTGCACACCGCTGGCGGAAACGACCACCACCACCAACGACTGTTCGGGGTGGAACCCCAGCAGGTAGGGAACCAGGGCCACCAGATCATCCAGGCTGCGGATCGTCAATCGATCGCGAAAGGCAGAGTCACTCATGCCGGTGATCCTTGGTAGCGCTACCGGGTTTCGGTCACTGTCCACAGGCCGCCAGTGTCAGGTCCGGGTAGCCTTGCCGGTGATGAGTGATCTGCAGCCGCCACCACAACCGCCGCCACCGCCTCCGGGGGAGAACACCGCGAACCCGCCGGGCCCCGGCTGGACCCCGGCGTCGCTGTCGGCCTCAGGCCAGGCCACCTACGCCGGAAAGACCTCCGCACCGGAACCGACATCGGCAACCTCCACCACTGCACCGGCGATCAACAAGTTCAGCCCCAAACGCTCGCTGGTGCCGTTGATCGTGACTCTGATCACCATCGTGGTGGCCGCTGCCGTGTTGTATACGGCGCTCAACCCGCCCAAACCTCAGGCGGCGTCCACGCCGTCGCCCAGTCCAACGGCCTCCCAGGCACCGGCTCGCCCAGGAACCCCCTTCGCTGTCGCCTATTCCGACACCAGCGGGGTGTGGCAGATCACCAAACACCGATGGACTGATCGTGGCCTCGACGTCTTCGTCGAACTCACCGTGGACAACGGCGACCTCGATTGCGCCTTCAACGCCTTGTCGAACTCGGGCCAGGAAGTCGAAAAGGGTCTGTTGTCCGAGCTCACTCCGCAGTTCGACTACACCACGATCACCGCCGGCGAAACCCGCAGCGGCTGGGTGTACTTCCCCATGTACGAACGCGGCACCACCCTGGTGTTCCTACGCACCCTGGACCAACCCCAGGTTTCCGGCATCGAGATCAGCGGCTAGTCAGCCACCCGCTATCGTGATGATGTGAGCAAGGCGGCCCCCATGAGGATTGGCATCTTCACCGACGACTTCTATCCGGAGTCCGGCGGAGTGAGCCGCTCCATTCAACTGCAACTGCAGGTGCTGGCCGCCGCCGGCCACGAGGTCATCTTGTTCGCGCCGTCCTCACACTTCACGCCTCCGGTCGAATGCCGCTGGGAAAAGACCCCACAGTGGCGGCTGCCCGGCACGCCGAGCTACCTGTGCAGTCTGCAGGTCGGCACCAGCCTGGCCCGGCGCATCGCCGCCGATCACCCCCGGCTGGACGTGGTGCACTCCCAGAACGAACGCGGCGCGATCTTCCTCGCCGCCCAGGTCGCCACCGAGTTGTCGATCCCGCAGGTGCACACCTTCCATTCCAACTATGTCGGCACCCATCGCAATGCGCCGGGTGCGGCCGCACTGAACTCCCTCACCTACCTGGACTGGTCCGGACGTTGGCTGCGACGCTTCCGTGACCCGGAGCACCGACGGGATTTCCGTCCCGCCAGGGTGGCCGCCGAACCCGGAGATTCGTCGTTGGCGCCCAGAGACTGGCGCAGCATGGCACGGCTGGCCTCGGCGGTGGATCGCTTCACCTCGCCGGCACCGTTCGTGGTCGACAACATGGTGGCGGCCTCGGGCGGCCACCTCGAACCTTTCGGACGCGTCGTCCCCAGCGGCGTCGCCGCGGCCTTCACCAGGACCGTCCGAAAGCGTCCTCGCGGCGCTATCACCCGATTCCTCAGCGCCGGGCGCCTCGGGCCGGAGAAGCGGATCGACGTGCTGCTGGATGCCTTCGAACTCCTCGGCCGCGATGACGCCGAGTTGCACATCATCGGCAGCGGCGGCGCGGAGCGGACGCTGCGCCAGCGCGCCAAGCGCATCGCGCATGGCACGGTGCGTTTCCTCGGCCATTTCACCGACGCCGACCTGCTGGCCCAAGAACTCGCCGACGCCGACGTGTTCGTGCTGGCGTCCTACCGCTTCGATACCCAAGGCATGGTGCTCGCCGAAGCCGCCGCCACCGCAACCCCGATCCTGTATTGCGATGATCGCCTTCAGGTGGGGACCAGCACCGAAAGCGCCTTGTTGACCGGCCCCAGTGCGGCGGATCTCGCCGTCGGCATGCGCAAGCTCATGGATGATCCGGCACAGCTGGAGTCGATGTCGGCCGCAGCCGCCACCCTGGGAGCGACGTTGGGCGCCGACGCGATGGGCGAGTCCTATGTGGAGGTCTATCGCGGCGCGATCCAGGATCGCGCCTGATCTGCTACTCGGCAGCCTCGACCTGCGGCACCTCAGCAGCCGGCCGACGCCGTGACTGAGCCTCGGGGTGGTATTTGCTCAGCAGCACCACTCCGCTGATCGCGACAGCACCGGAGATGGCCATGCCAATGCCGTCACCGATCGTGAGCAGCGCCCCCTCCCCCAGCACGACGATGCCGAAAGTGACTGCCACGATCGGGTCAGTGGTGGTCATGGATCCGACCACGATTTCGGCCGGACCGTTGGCGTAGCCCTGTTGAATCATCCACGCGCCGAACAGGTAGCTGCACAGCAGGAAGAACAGCACCACGTAGAACAGTGGCTGGGTCCAGAAACGGTCGCGCCCCAACATCTCAAAGGTTGATTTGACCATCGCCGAGCTGAGTCCGTAGATGAAGGCGCCGCCACTGGCCCACATCAGGCAGCGGCGAGCTGCCGAGCCGTGCATTCCCAGATAGCCCAGGACTGCGGCGATTCCGAACACCACCAGCGCAGCCACCACGATCGGTAGCGGCATGAGCACCGTCTCTTTGGCAGCTGTGGATGCAGAGAAGTAGGTGAAAGCAGCCACCCCGATGATCGTCAGCGCAACCGCACCCCAGATCACTTTGGACGGTCGGAAATGGTGGATCTTCGCAGCCAACAGCACCGACCAGGGCACCGCCAGAATGCCCACCGGCTGCACCACGGTGACCGGTGCGAGCGCCAATCCGCAGATGTGCATGCTGGCACCCACGACGATCATGGTCAGCCCACCGAGCCACACTTTGTTCTTCAGCAGGCCGAACACCTGGCGCAGGTTCATCGACCGGTTCTCGGATTCGACGTCCACGGCGCCATCGACGGCGAGGTGCTGCACGGTCGAACCGCTGGCGAACAGGAACGAGGACAGCACCACAATCGTGATGGCCAACGGCACGTTCTGCTCGAGTTGGAAGAACCCACTCAGGGGTATCAGCGTCATGTCGTCCCGTCGGTCGTCGGCCAGCGCCGTCGCCAGCCTAGCCGGTGCACAACAGCCTCACAGCGTTCAGCGAGCATCCGAGAAACGCACTGCGGCCAACAGTTGAGCGGCTAGTGACGAACCCAAATTGAGCGGCCAGCGGTGCATCACGTATTCGGTGGCGTCATCAACACTGAGTTGCCGGGTGGAGTTGCCTGAACGCACCCAGAACTCGGGAGCGGCCCCTTTGGCGGCCCGCAGGTACACCGGGCGCGGCGACGGCCGACAGCTGATCCGACACACCGGACGCGGCGCATCACCACCGTCGACCTCGGGAAATTCCACCTTCACCAGTGCCGCGGCGTTCTGACCCAGGTCAACGGTGAGCAGGTCACGCAGCCACAGCTCGTAGCGGTCCAGATCGGGGGCTTTCATGACGGCCAGGTCGGCGTCCAGGCCGAGCGGGCTGCCGGCATCGTCGACGCCCACCACCAGGGTGCCGCCGTCGGCATTGAGGAAAGCCGCGATGGTCTTGGCGATGATCTGCTCCATGCGAGGGTCCTTCTCGCCAGTGCGCAGATTCACCCGGGCGGTGGATTTGAACTCCACCCGATCGGACTCACCGGCGGCCAATAAGTCCGCCACCGGAGTTTGGGGTTGGGTCTGGAAATGGGCGGCGATCGCCGCGTAGCCGGCAATGCCTGCCACCGAGAAGCCCAGCGCCAAAGCCACCGTCAGCAGACCCCAGAGGTGAGCGGCCGGATCGATCCAGCCGGCAATCAGCAGACCCAAGGAGGTTCCCAGGAGCGAGATCACGATGGCCGTTGCGGCACCCAGGCGGGCACGACCCCGCAGCAGCCACCGGGCGATTCCGGAAAACACCCAAGCCACGATCAACGAGATCGGCAGCGACAATGCCACCGTCCACAGCGGCACTTCACGAGTCACAGCGGTCATCCTTCACAGTCGAAATCGGAGTAGGCGGGCTGAGCGATCACCAGCCGCCACCCCCACCGCCGCCGAAGCCGCCGCCGCCGGAGAACCCGGACCCGCCACTGGTGGCTGCGCTGGCCGCCTGAATCGACGACGACACGCTGCTGGACAGGGAGTTCAACGAATGGGACAAGTCGCCCATTCCGAAGCCATGACCGAGGCCGTACCCGTAGCCGACATACCAGTAGGGGCTGAAGGTGTAGCGTCCGTCGGCGGCGAGCTTCTCGAACACCTTCGTCCAGCGATCCGCAACCCCGAACACCATGGCGTAGGGCAAATACCGGGAGAAGATGTCGACGCCTTCCTCGAACTTGATCTGATCGGCTTCGGCGGTCGTCAGATACAGCTCGAATCCCTTGGCCTGTGCCAGCACCGCTGAACCTTCGGCGGTCCTCCGACCGAATCGGTTGTTCATGATCAGCACGCCGATACCGACTACGACGACAGCCAAGCCAACCAAGCCCCAGCCGACCCACCCCAGCAGCACGCCCAGGCCGAGTCCGGCGGCGATGATGCCGACTCCGGCCACAATCGCACCCACCCGCACCAGCCGCGGGCTCTGCCCATACCAGCGCAGTTCCTTGGTGACGCGGTTGTACAAGGCGGTCCTGGTGTCGGACAACAGACTGGAGTAGGACTCGTCGCGCAGATCATCGGTGGTGATCTGCCCGCCACTGCGGAACAGTTTGCTCACCAAAGTGGATTCGTAGCCGACGAGTTCATCCGATCCCTGCTTGCGGGTGAACGTGAAGTCCTTCTTGCCGGTCTGCTCGATGGTCAAGTGGCCGCGAACGGCCAAGTCGACCATGGTGGCGGTGAGGTCTCGGTCATCGGCGGTGGCGTCCATCAAAGTGCCGATCTCACCGGGCCGCGCATTCTTGGGCGGCTGGAAGGCCACGGCCACCGGCGCCGACATCGAGTCGTAGCCGACAGTGGTTTCCTGACCCGCAGCGGGTGCCAGACCCGGCGTCATCCCGACGTAGACCTGATCTCGGCTGGAACGCCGGGTGCGCCGGTACAACAGGAACAGACCACCAGCAGCCACCACCACGGCCGCCGGTCCAGTCAATGCGGTGACCGGGAACATGTTGGTGACGGTCAGCCGGTGGGTGTAGCGAGGCTCAGCGCCGACGAAAGTCCCTGCCGGGTACCCGGCCACCACCTGAACCCCGGTGCCGTTGCCAACCCCACTGGCCGAGAAGGTCGCCGTCTTGGCGTCGGTGGCAGCATCACAGACCGAATCGATGGAGTAGAAGCAGGCGGCCTTGCTGATGTCGGCCGGGCCGGAGTAGCGGACTGAGACCTTGTCGATGGGAACCTCCCACCCGCCGCCGATGACTTCCCAGTTGAACTCGTCCAGCCCGGAGTCCTTCTGGTTGGGCTCGACCAGACCGCGCACGGTGTAGTTGAGCTGGTAGGTCTGCACCCCGGTGAAGGTCTGGCCTTCGGACCCGACCCGGATCACCAGATTGCCATCGGACTCCCCGGATTCGACGGTGGCATTGGCCCCACTCGGGCTGGATACCGCACCGACGGTGTAGTCATACAGTCGCCACACGGCCTCGCCGGTGCGACTAGTACCGGTCTGCTGCAACGGAAGCACGATGTAGGGGCCGTGCCCGGCCTCGTTGCCGAAGTCGAAATCCAGCGTGATCTGCACCGCGGTCACACCTTGTTGATCCACCGAGGCGACGACGTCGTAGCGCGGGATCCGCCAGTCCTCACCGTCTGCTCGCGCGGTCGTGGGCACCATCGCCAACCACGCAACACTGATCAGCAAAGCGGTCAGAACACTCACGATGCGTCGCATGATGCGAGCCTACAAGCTCACGGACGCTCCCGAGCGAGGCATGAGCGCCGATATCCTGACTTCGAAGAAGGGAGCACAATGTCGGGTGTACCGGTGACGGCCGAAGTGCTGGCCGTCGTGGTCGCGTTGGTCGACAGTCGACCCTGTGTGCTCACCGTCGGAGATCCGTCGCGGCTGCCTTCGGGCCCGCTGCTGCCGAGTCACCGCTCCTTGCAGCAGGCCACGCGAGCCTGGGTCGAAGAACAGACCGGACGCAAACTGGGCTACCTGGAACAGCTCTACACCTTCGCCGATGTGGATCGCACCGACAACGGTCGCGAGATTTCAGTGTCCTATCTGGGGCTGACCACCGAGGGGGCCTCGGGCATCGGCGAGTGGAAGTGCTGGTACGACCTGTTCGGCTGGGAGGATCGCCGCGACGGTGCGACGGTGGTCGAGGACCAACTCGCTCCCCGACTGTGGGAGTGGGCCGAAAGCGACCCCGCTCTCAGCAGCGAACGACGCCGCCGGGTGTCGATCACCTTCGGGCTCAATGGACGACCCTGGCACCCCGATCTGGTGCTGCAGCGCTACGAACTGCTCTATGAAGCCGCCATGGTGCCCGAATCACCGGCCGCCACCGCCCCCTTGGCACCCGGTGAGCGCATGGTCGGCGATCACCGCAGAGTGCTGGCCACCGGTTTGGCTCGGTTGCGGGCCAAGATCAGCTACCGTCCGGTGGTCTTTGAGCTGCTCTCGGAGGAGTTCACGCTGCGTCACCTCCAAGACTGTGTCGAAGCCCTGGCCGGCCAAGAGGTGCACACCCAGAACTTCCGCCGGGTCATCGAACAGCAGGAGTTGGTCGAGGAAACCGGGAACACTCTGTCCCAGACCGGCGGACGCCCCGCGCGGCTGTACCGGTTCCGTCGCCAGGTGCTGGCCGAACGCAGCATCGCGGGCACCAAGCTGCCCACCGTCCGGGCTCGGTAGTGGCAACATCGTCACCTGCCGACGAACCGCTGAGTAGGGCCGATGCCGCCAATGTGCAGCTTGCCGCGGCCGGTCAGCTCACTGTCATTCTCACCGCCGCGACCCTGGGTCGGGGTGGCTTCGTCGCCGCCGATGGGCACCTGGATGTTGCCGCGCTGCGCGCTGAGCTGGGGGCGCGGCTGCGGGCTGGTGATCCGCGTCTGCGCCGGCTCAGTCAGCGAGTCGTGGAGCGTCCCGGCTCCGACCCGGCCTGGCGCGCTTGCCCGCCGGACCTGGACTTCCATATTCGGCAGGTCAGCGCAACGCCCGGCCGCGACGGCTTGAGCCGGTTGTGCTCGGAGTTGATGACGACCCCGCTGGCGGCGGATCGCCCGCTGTGGGAACTTCTGCTGGTCGCCGGTTCGCCGGATCAACCCGCCGGGTTCGTACTGCGTTTCGACCACTGCGTCACCGATGGGGCCAATGGGGTGCGGTTGGCGCAGCTGTTCCTGACCGGTACGCAGTCGGCACCGTCCGCCGCGGCAGTGCCGACCACGACCGACAAAGGCGCTCGGTTGAGGCTCGGATTCCTTCGTAGCATCGCGGTGGCCTGGCCACGCATCGGCCGCACTCCCCTGCTGGGACGCCTCAGTTCGCGACACGAAGTCGCCTTTGCCGAAGTCGAGTTTGCCGCCCTGAGCGCCGCCGCCCGCCGATGTGGCGCGACGGTCAACGACGCCTTGCTGGCCGCGGTCAACCAGGGGGTGGCCGCCGCACTCGCCGAGCGCGGTGCCGTGGTTCCGCGCACCCTGCGGGTCAGCGTCCCGGTCGCGTTGGCGGATCGAGGCGACTCCGGCAATGCCACCGGGGTGATGGTCGTGGACCTCCCGCTGAGCTGCGCCGACGTCCAGGAATCGCTGTCGAACATCAGCGCTCAGACCAGCGTTGCCAAACAGGCTGCCCGCGAACAGGGCACCTTCGAGTTGACCCGCAGCCGCTGGAGTACCCGGCTGTTCGCCACGATGTCTCGACATCAGCGCTTCGCCGCACTGTTCGTAACCAATGTGCGCGGACCCGAGCAGTCGTTGCGGGTGGCCGGCGCAGAGGTGGCACGGCTGTGGCCGGTGACGCCTCTGCAAGGCAATATCCGGCTGGCGATCGCGGCGATGTCCTATGACGGACGGCTTGGCTGCAGCGTCCACGCCGACCAGGCCGGGGTGTCTGCGAACGCGGTGGGCATCGCCCTTCAGCGGGCTTTGGACGACCTCGTGGCAACGCCCCGAAGCTAGGTATTTCATCCACCAGGTGGATAGCCAACTTGTCGAATCCCTTTTGCTCAGATGTAGCATAAGGGCGGATTAGGGAGGTTCCCATGACGACGACCCTCACTTCGGAGGATCTCTACCAGCGCGTGAAGCACGTCGTGCCGGCGGTGGAGTGGGCGACAATGGCCGCGGATGCTGAAGCGATTCTGCGGCTGAAGCACGAGCGCAACGCGGTGATTCTGGCGCACAACTACATGACGCCGGAGATCTTCCACGCCGTTGCCGACATCACCGGCGACTCGCTCGCGTTGGCCCGCGAGGCCACCGACGTCGACGCCGAGGTGATCGTGCTGGCCGGGGTGCATTTCATGGCCGAGACCGCCAAGCTGCTCAATCCGTCCAAAACGGTACTCATCCCCGACCTGCGTTCGGGTTGTTCATTGGCCGAATCGATCACGGCCGCCGACGTTCGCGCGCTGCGCGCCGCCCATCCCGGCGTGCCGGTGGTCACCTATGTGAACACCTCGGCTGCGGTGAAGGCCGAATCCGACATTTGCTGCACCTCGGGTAATGCGGTGGCGGTGATCGAGAGCTTGGGCGCGCCGAAGGTCATCATGATTCCTGACCAATACCTGGCAGCGAACATCGCTCGCCAGACCGGGGTCGAGGTCATCACCCATCCCGGCGCCTGTGAGGTGCACGAGCGGTTCACGCCGTCCGATATCGCCGATATTCGCGACGGCTACCCCGGTGTGACCGTGGTGGCCCATCCGGAATGCCCGCCGGCGGTGGTCGATGTCTCCGACTTCGCCGGTTCGACGGCGCAGATGGTCGACTTCGTGGCGGCGAAGCACCCCAAACAGGTTGCGCTGATCACGGAATGCTCGATGAGCGACAACGTCGCCCAGCAGTTCCCCGGAACCGACTTCGTACGTCCCTGCAATCTGTGCCCGCACATGAAGCGCAACACGCTGGGCAGCATTCGGCACGCCTTGGAGACCATGACCAACGAGGTCACCGTCCCCGACGACGTCGCCGATCGCGCCCGCGCTGCGGTGACGCGGATGCTGGAAGTGAAGGTGGCCCGGTGACACCTCGCCAAACCTCGGGGACGCCCCGAGCACCGCACGCTGCCACCGTGATCGAGGCCGGTGGCCCGGTGATCATCGGTGCGGGTCTGGCTGGACTCAGCGCAGCAGTGGAGTTGGCTCCGCTGCCGTGCGTGGTGCTCAGCGCAGGCGCACTCAGCATCGGCACCTCCACCGGCTGGGCTCAAGGCGGCGTGGCTGCCGCCATGGGTGCCGACGACAATGCCGAACTGCACACCGCGGACACCATCGCCGCTGGGGCTGGCCTGTGCGAGCCCGAAGCGGTGGCGGCCATCACTGCGGCGGGGCCTGCGGCCATCGACTGGCTGACCGAACAGGGCGCCCGGTTCGACCGCGACGCCACCGGCAGCCTGACGCTCGGCCTGGAGGGTGCGCACAGCCGCCGCCGGATCGTGCACGCCGGCGACGCCACCGGCGCGGAGCTGCTGCGCGCCATGCTCGCCGCCGCCCAACACACCGCATCGGTGTCGCTGTGGGAGTACGCGCTGGTCACCGAGATCCTCACTGACGCCGACGGCGTGACCGGCGTCCTGGTGCGCACCCCAACGGGAATGATCGAGCTACGCACCGCGCAGGTGCTCCTGGCCACCGGTGGCATCGGCGGATTGTTCGAGCACACCACCAACCCACTGTCTTCGCGCGGCCAAGGTTTGGCCTTGGCCTATCGGGCCGGTGCCACGCTGCGCGACCTCGAGATGGTGCAGTTCCATCCCACCGCGCTGGACGTGGGCATCGATCCGATGCCGCTGGTCAGCGAGGCGGTGCGCGGCGAGGGCGCGATTCTGGTCGATGAGGACGGCGAGCGCATCATCGCCGATCCACTGTCGGCCCGCGATGTGGTCTCCCGCGCCGAATGGGCCGCCCTGCAGGCCGGACGCAGCGTCTTCCTCGATGCCCGCCGCCACCCTGGCGAGCGTTTCGTCGAGTTGTTCGGATCGATCACTGAGATGGCCCGCGAAGCCGGCATCGACCCGGTGACCCAACTGCTACCGGTGCGTCCGGCTGCGCACTACCACATGGGGGGTGTCCGGGTGGATCTGGCCGGGCGCACCGACGTGCCTGGGCTGTTCGCCGCCGGCGAGGTGGCCTCCACGGGTCTGCACGGTGCGAATCGGCTGGCGTCGAACTCCCTCTTGGAGGCGGTCGTGTGTGGACGCTGGGTCGCCCAGGAGTGGAAGGGCCTCGGGCTGAGCGTCGGGCAACCAGCCGCCGCGCCAGGGTTGCATCCGGTGCCGGGCGTCGAGCCGCCGTCGGACCCGATCGTCGACCAGGTGCGCCGCATCGTGTCAGCCTCGGCCGGTGTGCTGCGTGATGCCGAGCGACTCAGCGCAGCTCTGGCCGAACTGGCACCGCTGCGTCACCACGATGCCGGGCTGGTCGGCCACCTGCTGGTGGAGGCTGCCCTGCAGCGCACCGAATCCCGCGGCGGACATACCCGCACCGATTTCCCGGACCGGGCCGACATCGGCCAGCATCTGGTGATCGCCGGGGCAGCAAGCACCGTCACCGCCGAACCGATCGGAGCCGTCGCATGACCGGATCACACCTGCGCAGCTTGCCCAGGATCGTCATCGAGCCGCTGGTGCGCGCTGCGTTGCTGGAGGATCTGGGCCGAGCCGGGGACGTCACCACTGATTCGGTGATCAGTCCCGAGGCGCAAGCCCAGGTTGCGTTGGTGGCACGCGAGCCCGGCGTCATCGCCGGGACTGATTGCGCGCGGCTGGCCTGGGAACTGCTCGATGGGTCCATCGAGATCACCGACTTGCTGCCTGATGGTTCTCGAGTACAGCCGGGCACGGTGATCGGGGTGGCCAGCGGCCCAGCACGTGGCTTGTTGAGCGGGGAACGCACGGCTTTGAACTTCCTGGGTCACCTGTCGGGAGTTGCTACCGGCACGGCCACCATCGCCGATGCCATCGCCCACACCAAGACTTCGGTGGCCGACACCCGTAAGACCATTCCGGGGCTGCGCGCGCTGCAGAAGCATGCTGTGGTCGCCGGCGGCGGCTCCAATCACCGCTTCGGGCTGGATGATGCGGTGTTGATCAAGGACAACCATGTTGCGGTCGCCGGGGGCATCACTGCAGCAGTGACCGCAGCCAAGGCCCACGTGGGCCACTTGGTGAAGATCGAGGTCGAGGTGGACACCCTCGACCAGCTCGCCGAGCTGTTGGAAGCCGGCGCGGACGCAGTGTTGCTGGACAACATGGGCCCCGATTTGTTGCGTGAGGCGGTGGCGATGGTGAACGGTCGGCTGATCACTGAGGCGTCCGGACGCATCACGCCGACCACCGCGGTTCCGTTAGCTGAAGCAGGGGTGGATCTCATCTCGGTGGGGTGGCTGACCCACTCAGCGCGGGTGCTCGATATCGGCCTGGACTACGTCGGCGCCTAGCCCCGCTGGCCGACCTTGGCAGCAGCCGCCACCGGGCAACAAATGTGCACGGTCTCATTCTGCGGTGCACACAGTCGGTGGTCGGTTGCTTCACCGTAACGGGGTGCCGCTACGGTGACCCCTATGACTGTGGAGAACGAGACGGCGAAGCCCCTCGAACCAGCCGATGAAAACCCGCTGACCGCCCATCATCAGGTGGGACCGCTTTTCGAGCCGACGCATCCGTTGGCGTTGGCACCGGTCGCCGCGCCGCCGCATTCGGTAGACGGCTTTGTGCGCGAGTTCCTGCGGGAGCTGAATACCGGTCAGGGTGTGGCGCTGTCCCGTTCGACGGTCAACGATCAGTACCTGGCATTGGCCCGCACGGTGCGCCACTATCTGATGGCGCGTTGGTTGGAAACGTCCAAGCATCAGCGGGCGTCCAAGGCCAAGACTGTGGGCTATCTGTCGGCGGAGTACCTCCTCGGACGCCAACTGGGCAACGCACTGCTGGCCACCGACTTGAACGACATCGTCGATGAGGCGATGAAAGTCTGTGGTCTGGATTTGCCGACTTTGCGCGCGCAAGAGGTGGAGCCTGGCCTGGGTAATGGCGGCTTGGGACGGCTGGCGGCCTGTTTCATCGACTCGCTGGCAACGATGAGCGTGCCGTGTATTGGTTATGGCATTCGGTACGAGTACGGCATCTTCAAGCAGACCTTCGTCGATGGACGCCAGGTCGAACAGCCCGATACGTGGCTGGCATTGGGCAGCCCGTGGGAGTTCCCGCACCCCGAAGCCGCTGTGCAGGTCAACTTCGGCGGCCACACCGAAACGTATGAAGAGGACGGCGTGCTGCGCACCCGATGGGTGCCGAGCTGGAATGTGCTGGGGGTGCCGTACAACTACATGGTGCCCGGCTATCAGAATGGCCGGGTCAATACCTTGCGGCTGTGGAGTGCGCAGGCGACCAAAGCGTTCGATCTGGCGATCTTCAACTCCGGCGATTACGCCGAGGCGGTGCGAGCTCAGACTTTCGCCGAGAACATCACCAAGGTCTTGTACCCCGAGGATTCGACCCCGCAGGGCAAGGAGCTGCGCCTGCAGCAGCAGTACTTCTTTGTGGCGTGTTCGATTCGCGACTTCATCGATCAGGGCTTGGAGGAGGGCTTCGACTGGAACGAGTTGCCTAATCGGATCATCTTCCAGCTCAACGACACTCACCCGGTGATTGCGGTACCGGAGTTGATGCGGGTGCTGGTCGATGAGCACAAGCTGGACTGGGATCAGGCGTGGAAGATCACCCGCAAGTGCTTCGCCTACACCTGTCACACGCTGTTGCCCGAGGCTTTGGAAGTGTGGCCGGCTGAGCTACTGGGACGGTTGCTGCCACGGCACTTGGAGATCATCTACCGCATCAACGACGAGTTCTTGGAGCAGGTGCGGGATCGCTTCGGTGGTGACGAGTTGAAGGTGCGTTCGATGTCGATCGTCGCGGACTTCCCTGAGCGTCATATCCGTATGGCCCATCTGGCGACGATTGCGGCCCGGAAGGTCAATGGCGTGGCTGCACTGCACTCGGAGTTGCTGCGCGACAAGCTGCTGCCGGCCTTCAGTGATTACTGGCCGGACAAGTTCACCAATGTCACCAATGGTGTGACTCCGCGGCGCTTCATCCGGTTGGCTAATCCGTGGTTGTCGCAGTTGATCACCGACACGCTAGGGCCGGGATGGGTGACCGACTTGGACCGGCTGGCGGAGTTGGAGCCCTACGCCGAGGACGAGGACTTCCGGATGGCGTTCCGGCAGGCCAAAGCCAACAACAAGCAGCGGCTGTTTGATTTGCTGCGGGCGCGCGACGACATCGATCTGGCCAATCATCATCTGTTGGATGTGATGGTCAAGCGCCTTCACGAGTACAAGCGGCAGACGTTGAAGGTGCTGCACATCGTCAGTTTGTACGAGCAGATCATTTCCGGTGAGGTCGATCCGGCGTTGATCACCCCACGCACGGTGATTTTCGGTGCCAAGTCAGCACCGGGCTATCGGATGGCCAAGGAGATCATCTTCTTGATCAACAAGGTGGCTGAAACGATCAACGCCGACCCGCGGGTCGAAGGACGCCTCAATGTCGCCTTCCCGGCCAACTACAACGTGACCTTGGCCGAGAAGCTGATTCCGGCGGCTGATCTGAGCGAACAGATTTCGCTGGCCGGCATGGAGGCATCAGGCACCGGCAACATGAAGTTCGCCCTCAACGGTGCGCTGACCATCGGCACCGATGACGGTGCGAATGTGGAGATTCGCCAACTGGTCGGCGATGCCCACTTCTTCGGTTTCGGGATGACCGAACCGGAGGTGACCGCGCTTCGCAACAGTGGCTATCACCCGACTGAGTTCTACGAGAGCACGCCGCTGTTGAAGCGGGCGCTGGATCTGATCTCTTCGGGGGCGTTCTCCGACGGTGATCGCGGAACCTTCGAGCCGGTGGTGTCGAACCTGCTCTACGACGACCGCTTCATGGCATTGGCGGACTTCCAGTCCTACATCGACGCCCAAGCCCAGGTGGAGGCCGCCTACGCCGACACCGAGGCCTGGACCAAGTCGGCGATTCTGAACGTGGCGCGCACCGGTTTCTTCTCCTCCGACCGCTCGATGCGCGACTACCTCACGCGGATTTGGCGCGCCGAGGCTGTGGTTTAGGGGACGCCTCGCCAACGCGGGAACCCACCCCGCCGACGTGACGACACCCTCGCCAACGTGACGACACCCTCGCCAACGTGAGGACACCCTCGCCAACGTGACGACACCCTCGCCAACGTGAGGACAGCCGCGCCAACGTGAGGACAGCCACCGGCGCCGCACAGCCTCGCCGACGCAGATACCACTCCACCGGCATGAGGACAGCTCGCCGACTTATGGGCACCCTTCGCTGCCGGCTCGCGTCTCAACCCGTCGCGATCAGCGGTGGCGATTCGCAGTCGCACACCCGACGACTCGGCACCACGTCGCCATCGGGTGGCCCATTTCGAGACCGCAGCGCGGCGAATCGCTGGAACCGCGCCGGAGGAGTGAACTCCGGCAATCCGGTGGTCGCATCGATGCGAACCCGCCACTGATCGCGAATGCCATGTTTGGCAGGCTCCAGATAGCCATGGTGGTGATGGCAGAGCAGTACGAGATTGGAAATCTCGGTACGACCCTCGTCCCACCACGGCGTGATGTGATGCGCCTCGCACGAATCCGGCCGAACATCACACCCAGGAAAGGCGCAGCCGCCATCGCGCAACACCAGGGCGTCACGAAGGGGACGAGTGACCAGCCGATACTGCCGTCCAACGTCCAGGACCTCCGACTCAGTGCCGAGTACTGCCGGAATCAGGTCGGCATCGCAACACAGCCGTCGCAACTCCCCCGCGCTCAGCGATTCACCGTCGGCGATAAACCCGACCCCGGCCGCACGGGCCTGCAGCCTGTCGTAGGACAACGTCACCAGCACTCGCGGCGTCCCTGCACCAGCGACGGGTGCAGACTTCCCCACTGAGTCGAGCAACGCGATCAGCGCATCGGCACGCCGCTGATCCGGCGTAGGCGCATCATCCAACGGATCACGCCGCTCGATGGCGGTACGCCGAAGCCTCTCCCGATGAGCGTTGATCGCCGCCACAAAGCGCTCCCCCTCCGCGAGTGGCAGCGACCCCTCAAAGCGCAGCGAACCCTCGTCGGTGAAGAATCGCAGACTGCGCGATCGATGCGCCGCCTCAGCCTGCCGCTGCAGCCGAACCTCCAACAGCTCCTCAGCGTCAGCGGGGACAACCTGGCGCAACACCTGTGGCGCGGCTTTGCCGAGTTGCCCGGCATCCATGGTGGCCGCCATGCCGACCATGAGCCTTTCCGCCGCCACCTTCTGCGTCGCATCCAGTTGCGGCCCGATGCCGTCCAGCACCCTGCCGATGGCCTGCGCCTGCCCGCAACTGATGCGTCCGGTCGACGCGGCCTCCCCCACTTGGCGGCGCTGCCCCAGATTGCGCGCGGCGAACAGGTCACGCGTAGCTTCCTTGCGCGAAATCACTTCCGTGGTACCCAGCCAGGTCGCCATCGGTGTGCCGGTGGCCTTCTCCGCCGCCTGCGCCTTCTCGGCCTCGGCGGTCAGCAAGCCGGTGAGCGCATCCAGGCGTCCGCGCAAACGCCGCGCAGTGCTCACCCACCGCAATCGGTCTTCGGGTGGGGCGTCGGATCGATGCGGATCAAGGCTGTCCAAGGCAGCCTCGATCCGGGCCAGGGCTTCCCCGGCCGGGATCAATCCGTTGCTGTGCTGCATAGGACAAGTCTGGCAGCCGCCACTGTCAAAACAGAACAGGTGTTCGAAAAGATGTGGATAACTCCTTAGCCCCCCAGATCGCGGCCGTCCCGAACCGCAATCGAGGTGGCAGCGCGTCCGATCCTCTGCTGAACTAGCTAGTCACACCATCGAGGAGACCCCATGCTCACCGCGCTGCTGTTCGACGTGGACGGCACCCTGGCCGAAACCGAACGCGACGGCCATCGCAACGCCTACAACGCGGCCTTCGCCGAGTTCGGCCTGGATTGGCACTGGGACGCCGACTTCTACGGCACGCTGCTCCCGGTCGCGGGCGGTAAAGAACGGCTACGGCACTTCCTTCAGCACTCCCGTGTGCCCGAAGCGGACCGGCCCGACATCGACGACCTGATCGGGCAGATCTACGCGACAAAAACCCAGCTCTTTCAGCGGTGGCTCGCTTCGGACGCCGCTGCGCTGCGTCCCGGTGTAGCGCGGTTGATTCGCGAGGCCCACGAGCAAGGTGTCGCGCTCGGCGTGGTCACCACCACCAGCCCGGGAAATGTCACCGAACTGCTGGAGCATCAACTCGGCGCTGGATCGACCGAGTGGTTCTCGGTGATCGTCGCCGGAGACATGGTGCCCGCCAAGAAACCTGCGCCTGATGCCTATGTGCAGGCGCTGGAAAAACTCGGCGTGGACGCCGCAGAGTGCATCGCAATGGAGGATTCCGGCATCGGCCTGCGCTCAGCGCTGGCCGCGGGAATCTCGACTGTGATCACGGTGAACGACTACACCGCCGACGACGACTTCACCGGGGCGCTCGCCGTACTCAGCGATCTAGGCGAGCCGGACGCACCGTATCGGCGGCTGGACCAGCCGGGCGCCGGAGTGGTTGACCTGACGACTTTGCGCAGCTGGCTGCCGGACGACAGCTGAGCGCTGACGTCGGGGGTGGCCGGGTCAGGGTCGAGAGCGCCGGGATGAGTCCACGGATCAGCTTGCGAGGTTTCGAGACGGACGCTGCGCGTCCTCCTCAACCAGCCGAAGGAAGGGAAACCACGCCAAGCGCGAAACACTCCGCCATCCGACTTACTGCAGAGCGAACACCCCCTCCTCGGCTGGTTGAGGAGCGAACGAAGAGAGCGTCTCGAAACCCCCGACACAACGCCGCACACCACCGCGCGAGGTTTCGAGACGGCCCTACGGGCCTCCTCAACCAACCGCGGGGAAGGGAAACCACGCCAAGCGCGAAACACTCCGCCATCCGGCCTATTGCAGAGCGAACACCCCCTCCTCGGCTGGTTGAGGAGCGAACGAAGAGAGCGTCTCGAAACCCCCGAGGCAACTCCACAGAACGGCCTGCCAGGTTTCGAGACGGACGCTGCGCGTCCTCCTCAACCAGCCGCAGGGAAGGTGAGCGGGCTCGGCGACGGGCCTGCGAAGCTCCCAGCCAACCCGGGAAAAAGCGAGCGCGGGGTGCAGTGCGAGCTAGTCGATGAGTGCCTTGTTGCGTTGCTCGGGGAGCAGCAGGGCGGCACCCGCGGCGAGCAGGAAGGCAGCCCCGAAGACGGCGAAGACCAGCACCAAGCCACCACCGGCCAGCATCACGGGCACCAGCAGCGGAGCGATGATCGACGCGATGCGTCCGAACGCGGCCGCCGCGCCGGTGCCGGTGCCGCGAATGCCGGTCGGATAAATCTCTGGTCCGATGGCGTACAGCGCACCCCAGGCTCCGAGGTTGAAGAAGCTCAGCGCACAGCCTGCCACCAGCAGCGCGGTCTCGCTGCCGGAGAAGCCGAAGAAGACCGCCGAAATCGCCGAGCCCAGCAAGAAGGTAGCCAGCGTGGGACGGCGTCCCCACTTCTCCACCAGATAGGCCGATGCGGCGTAGCCGGGCAACTGCACCAGCGTGATGATCAGCGTATAAGTCAGCGTCGCGGTGAGGGTGAAGCGATCCTTGAGCAGGCTGGGCAGCCAGATGAACGCCCCGTAATACGACAGGTTGATCAGGAACCACACCACCCACAGCGCGATGGTGCGTTTGCGCAACTCGGCCGACCAGATCGACACCGTGCCAGTCAGCGTCTCGGGCGAAAGATCAGGGCTGAGTACCGGTTCGACACCGGCTGCGGTCTCGAAGCCCACCACGGCGGCTTCGGCTTCGGAGTAGCGGCCTTTGCGCTCCAGAAAGCGCACCGACTCCGGCAGCCCCCAGCGCACCACGGCGGCATAGACAGCCGGCACCAAGCCGATCGCCAGCGCCCACCGCCAGCCGTCGGCCGAACCAGGAATGAGCAGGTAGCCGATCAGCGCAGCGGCCAGCCATCCCACCGCCCAGAAGGCTTCGAGGGCGACGACGATGCGTCCACGGATGTGTTTCGGGGCGAACTCACTGACCAGCGTGGACGCCACGGGCAGCTCCGCGCCGAGCCCGAGTCCGACGATGAACCGCAGCGCGATCAACACGCCAACCCCGGCCACCAGCGCGGACGCCCCCGTCGCCAGTCCATAGATCAGCAAGGTGATGGCGAAGACTTGGCGGCGTCCGACCTTGTCGGCGAGCAATCCGCCCAGCGTGGCACCCAGCGCCATGCCCACGAAGCCGACCGACCCGATCCAGCTCAACGTGGTGGCGTCCAGGCCCCATTGCACCTTCAGCGCCAGCATCACGTACGAGATCAGACCGACGTCCATGGCATCCAACGCCCAGCCGACGCCCGCACCGCCGAGCAGTCGCGCATGCTTGCTGGTGAAGGGCAGCCGGTCGAGCCGCTGCGCCCGGGTGAGGGTGGTGTCTTCGACCTCGGAGGTGGCCATGAGTGTCCCTTCGTTGACCAGGCGCATCCTATTCAGGCTTGCGCCCTGCTGCCCAGCACCGGGCATTGGGGCGTGGCTCGGGCGAGTTCGGATCAGCGTCGATCACCGTCGTCACGCGGCCCAGGCCCCAGCCACCAGGGCACGCACAACCAGCAGAACAACCAGGCACGTCCCGCACCAGCTTTCGCGGCGGCACTGTCCGAACTGATGTCCAGACACAGCAAACGGGCGGGCCCACCAGTGAGGTGAGTCCCGCCCGTCGCGAGTGTTGCTCAGACGAGGGTGGCGTCCAAGGTGATGGTGGTGCCGGTGAGCGCGGCCGATACCGGGCAGCCGGTCTTGGCGGTCTCGGCGAAGGTGGCGAACTCCTCGGCGCTCAGGCCGGGTACTGAGGCCTTCACGGTGAGCAGAATGCCGGTGATGCCGGTGCCGGGAACGAAGGTGACGTCGGCTTTGGTCTCGACGGTGGCAGGCGGGGTGCCGTTGCCGGCCAGCGCGTGGGACAGCGCCATCGAGTAGCAGGCCGAGTGGGCTGCAGCGATCAGTTCTTCGGGAGTGGTGGTGTGGCCACCTTCTTGCCCGGCGCGGGACTTCCAGTCAACCTCGACGCTGCCGAGCGCGGAGCTGAGGAACTCAACCTCGCCTTGGCCCTCCATCAGGGAGCCGGCCCAATGGGTCTGTGCGGAACTAACGGTCATGTTGGTCTGCCTTTCTGTAGTCTCCGAGGGTCGTGCCCACCTCACTGTGCCCAACCGCGTGGAGGCAAGCCCGATTCCACGTTTTTCGATGATCTAGGTAGCTTCACCACCATGGACGCAGCAGATCGGTCTTCACTGGCGCATCCGGGGCGGCCCGGACCCAACACCAGCCTGGCGCTGATCGGTGCCGTGGGCATGGTGATCTTCTCGCTGCTGGTGCTGGCCGGAGATCGGGTCTATGACGCCGTCACCGAAGCCGAGGGCATCGCTGGACTGGACCGTCCCGTGTTGAATTGGATGATCGCCCACCGAACCCCGGCGCTGGACGCGGCGATCACTGCTTTCACCGATCTGGGGCGCACGCTGCCCATGGTGGTGATGGTGCTGCTGCTGTGCGGATTGCTGTATTGGCGCTACCGGGAGATCTCGATCTGGGTGCTGATGAGCATTGCCGCAGTCGGATCGGTGACCTTCACCTGGGTGGGCAAAGCCGCCGTGGGACGGGCACGTCCGCCGATCACCGATGCGGTGCCACCGTATGAGACGAGCTTCTCGTTTCCGTCCGGCCACACCCTGAACAGCACGGTGATCGCCGGAATGCTGGCCTACCTCACGTTCTGGTTGGCCAAACGGGTGTGGGTACGGGTGTTGGCGATCATCGCGGCAGCGGTGTGGGCGATTGCGATGGGCCTGAGCCGGATCTATCTGGGACACCACTGGCTGACCGATGTGGTCTTCGCCTGGCTACTGGGGATGGCCTGGCTGGCGCTGCTGATCACTGCCCATCAACTGCTGCTTCGATTTCCGTTTGCCCGACCATCCCGGTAGAGTCATCCCGCGTCCTTGAAGGACGATGGGGCTATGGCGCAGTTGGTAGCGCGCTTCCATGGCATGGAAGAGGTCAGGGGTTCGAATCCCCTTAGCTCCACCCTTTGATGAGTCGGCACATCGGCAGCCTCCGTCTGGATGGAATCGAAGGTGACGGTGCCGTCCACAATCGCGGTGAGCGGAATTCTGAGTTGATCCCATTGGACCGATCGCGAACCCCAAGGCCAACCCGTCAGTTCGCGTGAATGAGCGAGCGCCTCGAACGCCAGCAACCACAAGGGTTAGCCCGACATCACTCTGCGACCACCAGCACCCGGCTAGCTCCATCCCGGATGAAGAACGCCAACTCCCCATTCGAGCGATGCAACCCCCACAGTTGCGGAACTCCAGGCATAACGCCGCCCCCATCGCCGGCCAGCCAGTACCCGCCGGACGGATCAGAAATCACGGCTTGAGTTGGCGATAGCGCAACCAGGACGTAGACATCACTCAGCCCCGAAGCGAGCACCGATGCCTTCGTTGGCGTCCGGACTGGCGCAGACACCACCGACATGGGGTGCTCGCCATCGTCTCGTAGGACGTACTGAACGCGTTCGTCGACGACCACTGCGTTGGTCGCACCAGCGGGCAGGTCGCGCCGAACGCGCGCCCCGGTCCCAAGATCGACAGACCACAGTTGGCCTCGAGTCGATTCGTCGCCGTCCACCCCAACCCAGGCGGCACCTGCCTCCGCACTGACCTCACCCCAGGGAAGGTCTCGCGCGAGCACCGTGCTGGAGTCCGTTGGGGTCCACTTCGAAAGGTCGAACTCACCGGAGGTCGCCCCGTCAGTCAACCAAACCGCGCCACCTTCGAAAGCGACGGGACGCGGCATAGTAAACTGCGGGCCCGGCTGCCGAGCCGCAGCAATCTGGGTGACTTCTCCGTCCGGAAGTCGCTGGGCATAGAGGCTCCAGGTCCAGCAATACTGCGGCGATTGCGGGCACTCTCCTGGTGGCCGCACCTGCTCCTCGCGATGAACGAGGTAGGTATCGGTTCCAGCATCGACCGCCACCCCGAGGCGCGAATACCGTCCTACCTCAACCGCCGGAAACGTCACGATCTCGCCCGTCGTCAGGTTCATTGCGGCATAGGTGGTCCGCTCGTCGGAGGTAACCTCCGCATCGACGCCACCCTCGCCCGGGCGGGCAAGGCCAAAGAAGGCGAAGTCCTTCGACGCGGTCGCGCCGTAAGAACTCGCGCTCACCGAGGTCGGCAATGCCCACACATGATGAACATCAAGCCCTGGCGGGAGCGGAAACGCGCTCGCCGATACCTCAACCGGCCGACCACTCTCTGGAGCTTCCCCGCCGACACCGGTCGGGCCACCCCCGCATGACGTTAGGAGAGCCGTCGAGAGCACCGCTGCACCGGCGAACGCCAGCGTTCGAACCGTCACCATATGATCGCGTGATCGAGCGAGGCATCGTAGATTCGTCCGGAATCAGCATTCTCGTGACGCTTACCGTCCCACGGGTCGTACATCTTCATTTGCCACCTCTTGACTGCTTTGTAGTAGCCGTATGTCGCGAGCGCATGTCTTCCCGATAACCCCTGGTTCATATACCACGGCAATCGCCCCATCTGGACGACGTTGATTGATGGGGCCTTGTACGTGCCAATACCCCACACAATACGCTTGCGGAACTGCTCCAGACTCAGACCGCGTGCCGTAACGTACGGGTTCTTCGATTGAAACGCATTCAATCCGGGCGCGATTCTGTTGATGGACGTGCCGTTCGGAGTCGTCCCCATCTTCCGAGCGATTGTCGACTGACGCGGAAGCTTGGACCTCAGTGCGGACAGCGCTACGCGACCCGATGCCGGTGCACAGTAGTAGTCGGTGGACTGCTTCTGCACGCGGACCTTCAGAGTTTTCCCGCCCTGCACCGCAAGCGGGGTAAAGCCGGCAAGCTCACTCGTCTGCCGCAGTTTGTGCGCCTCTGTGCTCACCACTTTCGAGCCCTTCAACCCATGAGGGCTCCCGGGCGGAGCCGCGTGGGCAAGCGACGCACCAGCACTGAAGCAGATTGCGACACTCAGGCCACCCAGCACGATATTTCTGAGCCACATTGACATAGAATCCCTTTCGTCGGTGATCGACTCCGACGCTATGAACACCGACACCTACGCACAAGGTGGCGACACCAAGATTGTGGATAAGTTCGTAACACCAACGAGGCTCAAGGAATTCACGGCACGTTTCAATCCAAATTAGAACTGGGTCGAGCAATGCCTTTGCCGACCACCACTCAAAGCTTCGTAACGATCTGCTCCCGCTGGAACTTCGCTACGACGAGCACAAAGGCGAGAACGTCGAGGACGGCGAGCACCACGGCCACAACCAGCGCGACGACAACGTTGAAGAGCATGACCCCGGTCGCCTGACCGATGACGAGGGCAAGAACCGGGAAGACCACGAACATCGAGGTACCTTGCGCGCCCTGCATCGTGGTCGAGCGACCCGATACGGCGACGATCATGCTGGTTGCGAGGAAGCTGACCAGCGGCACCAGCAACACGATGAGCACGGCCCAAGTCCAGGTTGGGAAGAAGATGCCGCCCATCATCGGGGCGCCGAGCACGCCCACGAGCACCGTGTAGATCACGAAGGACGCCCAAGTCAGCACGACCGCCGGAATCACCGAACCCAGCACCTTCGCCAGCACCAGTTCGCGGTTGGACAGCGGCGTGTAGAGCAGGCCCTCGATAGTGCGGCGCTCCTTCTCGCCGACAAGGCTCGAGGAGGCGGTGATCGAGGCCGTCATGACCGGGATGAGAAGGAAGAACGGCGCGAAGAAGTACACGATCACCGCATACACGACCACCTGCTCGGTGGTGTAGTCGGCAGGGACGACGCCTGCGGGAAAGTGATCGAGGAAGCCCTGTAACCCGGCGATCGTCGAGGTGAGAATGCCGGAGCCGCCGAGCAAGATGATCGCCACCGGAAACACCACCGCGAAGACCACCGGCACCGCCACCAGTGAAGAGAGCAGTTGCTTGTTGCGGACGACCTCTAGCCAGTCTTTGCGCATCACGGCCGCGACGCGTTGCCAGCCGATCGGGCTGCGGCGTCCGACACTGGGCCGGGTGTGGGTCTGGGTGGTCATGCGGCGACCTCCTTGTCGAGCGTGGTGAAGTAGAAGTCTTCGATGGTCGGATGCAGCGGAATCACCGCGCGCACGCCGACGCCCGCGCCGACGAGTGCCGCGACCACCTCAGAGACGGTGGAGTCATCGTCGGCTCCGAAGGTGAACTCGCCCTCAGCCGCATCTTCGACCGTCGCCAGTGAGGCCGCGATCCGGCGGGCCTCCCCCTGACCCCCGTCGACGCTCACCGAGTAGCGGTTTCCGGGCCATTGCCGCTGCAACAGCTCCTCGACGGGGCCGGCAGCCAACAGGTGGCCCTGCTTGATGATGCCGATGTCGTCACACAGCAACTCCAAGCCGGCGAGCTGATGGGTCGAGATCACGACGGTGGTGTTCGAGACCCGAATCATCTGCTTGAGATAGCTGATGAGCTCGGCAGCGGCTTCTGGGTCCAGCCCAGCGGTCGGCTCGTCCAGGAACAACAACTCCGGCTGGTGAATGATCGCGCGTCCTATGGCGAGCTTCTGACGCATCCCTTTGCTGAACTCTCCGGCCAGCGAATCAGCACGCTCACTGAGTCCGAAGGTTTCCAGCACCTCATCGATGCGCCCTTCCAGCGTGCTCCGTCCGATGCCGTACAGCGCACCCCAGATGCGCAGGTTCTCCCGCGCCGACAAGGTCTCATACAGGTTCGTGTCGGTCTGCACGCCGATGCGTTGACGCAGCGCGTCGGCATTGCGCGCGGTTACCGGCTCTCCGAACAGGGCAACGCTGCCGTCGTCGGGAGTGAGCAGGCCGTTGAGTAGCCGGATCGTGGTGGTCTTGCCCGAGCCATTGGGGCCGAGCAATCCGAAGGCTCGCCCACGACTCACGCTGAACGACAGCGCCGAGACAGCTTCGCGGTCACCGAAGCGCTTCGTGAGCCGATCAGCGCAGACGGTCGGATGGGTCATCGAGGTTCCTTTCGTTCGACGACAGCGTCGAATCGCGAGATGTTGGCATCACCTACATCCTTGCAATACAAGCTAGCTGCGTCAACTGTGGCCTCCCCATCAGCGAGAAACCCCTCGGCGCCCCGGTCTCCCCCACTCACGCGAGACCGGCTACCCGCCGGGACGCATCAGTCCGAAGGCGTCGAGGCAGGTGCCTCAGCGTCGCGCCAAACGCGACGCAGCCCGGCTCGCAACGGCAGCACGATCACCGCCAGCGACGCAGCGACCGCTGCCGGAAGCATCGCCGGGACGGCCAATCCCCAACGGCCCTGCGGGTTGCGCGCATTCAACACCGATGCCGCCACCGTCGAGACCGAGATGCTGGCCAGCATGGTCGCGCTCGAGGCATCCACGAGGCGATCCTCCACCTCGTCCTGCTGACGCAGCGCCCACACCGCGGGCAGCACGCCCATCAACGCACCAGCAACCAGCGAGAACTTCGATGCGCTGCCTCTGGTGCGTCCGCCCAAGTCAAAGCTCGATGGCACACGATCCGGAAGTCCCCGCCAGGCCACCGCCACAACGCCTGCAGCAACGCCTGCCACAGCAGCGGGCACGAACTGCGCAATCCGAACAGCACGCTCGGGAACCTGCTCGAACACCTCACTGGTGGCATCGTCGGGACGGATCAGCTTCAGCTTCACCGCCACCGCCCCCAGGTTGAGCGTCCAGCCAGCTCCCAGCAGGCGCGGCACGATGATTCGCGGGTTTTCGGGATCGAAGATGCGTGATCGAACGCCGCCGTTCAGCAGACCCCGGGTCTCAATGGGAATGCCGAACACTCGAAATCGGGGTTCCTCGGCAGCAACATCGCCGATGAGTGCCTCCACAAGCTCTGCCGCGTAACGCTCCGGAGGACCGAGCACCTCCAGCGGGTCAACCCCAGCCTCGTTCAACTCATCGAGCTGCGCCGCGAGAGCCTCCAACGCCTGCGCGCGATCCGCTCGTCCGAGCCCGTCGAGATGCGCACCAACCGCGCGCAGATAGGACGTGGTCATGCTTCACCTCGCTTCCCCAGCAACTGCTGCATCGCTTCACTGAGTGCGCTCCACGCCGTCGTGCCCTCGGCGAGCGCAGCACGACCCTCGTCGGTGAGGCGGTAGTACTTGCGTGGTGGTCCGCCCGCGGACTCCACCCATCTCGTCGCCACCTTGCCGGCCTTGTCCAGGCGAGCCAGCAGCGGATAGACCGTGCCCGGGGTTGCGGTGAGCGCCGGGTGCTCGCCGAGCCGATCAATGATCGCGATGGAGTAGCACTCCTCGCGATCAAGCACGGCCAGGATCGCCAACTCAAGCACTCCCTTGCGGAGTTGCGCCGTTCGATCACTGATAGGCATGCAACCAAGCCTTGCAATACAAAGTAGTCATGTCAAAGCCGAGTCACATCCACTGACGCCCGCCACTCGCCCAGATCAGCACCATGGCCAGCGACGCACCACCACTGCGGGCGCGCGGCGGGGATCACACCTCCCGCCGCGCGACCGCGGTCCGTCACCAACCTCAGCTGAGGCGACTGCCCGTCACCAGGCGTCAGGGCTTACCTTCATGATGTTTCGGAAGTTGTCCGCCCACTGATCGAACCAAGCCCCGGTCTTGGACTCGATCTTGAGCAATGACTCATCGTTTTCATCGAGGGCAGGGTTGGTCAGGTTGGGCGACCCGACCCACATGATCGTCGAGTTTGGATGCCCGTCGTAATTCCCCTCGATGAGCATGTACTTCGCGTGAACGATCATATTGCCCACATGAGCGTTGTCGACATTGATGCGCTTCGCGGCACTCGGGGAGTCCTTGGACTTGAGGTAGGTCTTCACCTTGGACCCCATGTTCTCCCCGTTGACCGCAATGTCGAAGTAGCAGCCCTGCTTCGCCAACGACTGGATCTTCGCCGCGACCTTTTCTCGAGTGAAGTTGTAGGTGGCAATCCGAATCTTGGTGGCGTGACCTGACGCCGAGGGGCGGGTCGTATTGCCGGAGCACTTCACGTTGTTGAGGATTCCCACCATCACGTCGTCGGAGGTCTTGGTCACTGTGCGCGGGAAGAAGTAGGCCTTGTAGGCACCATCGGTGACCGTTCGGTAGTAGTTGGGTTGCCGGACATTCTTGGCCTCGTCCTCGAAATACTTGACGTAACCGTCGTACAGCTTCTTACGGCCAACCACGGTCATCATGGCATCCCAGGCACCGTTGCCCCAGGTCGGGGTTATGTGCGAGGTGCCTTGGACGACCACGTAGTCGGACAGCCCAACACGGCTGAACAAGAAGACCTTGCTGTGATTCACGGCTGATCCAAGACACCCGCGACCACTGCCCGCCGTCGTTTGATACCCGACGCCACAGCGCTTGATGTAGGACCCGGAACGTCCGATCATGGCGTTCTTGAGAGTGGTGTAGTCGGCGCTGAGTTTCGCGCCCGCATCCAGCAGGATCTTGACCTTCACTCCTCGGCTGAGCGCGTTTTGCAGAGCGGGGGTCGGGTTGGGCGCACTGCTCCCGCTCCAGTCGTCCCAGCCATACAGCGAAATCCTGATCTCTGCACCACCAGCGGTGTTGTTGATCAGTTCGACAAGGTGCTGATTCAACTCCTGATTCGAATCCGAATCCGTCGTCACCTTGACCCCTGACACACCTCTGGCCGACAGCGGAAGGTTGAATCGCGGCCCGGCCTTCACCACATAGCCGCCTGCCATGGATTGAGTGGGACTGGTTCCAACCAACGCCGCAATGCTCACAGCGAAGGCCAAGCCCGCAGAGAATAATCGCCTCACGAAATCACCGTTCCTCGTCAAGGCACAGCGGTGTCGACCGCGTGCACTGGTGGGTTGCCGCCCATGTGGTCGACAAGCCTCACAGATTTCCCGACGGTCGAGAGCTCAAAATCTCACGTAATGAGAACAGTGTTTCTCTTTTGGACGAATCGCCCCGCCCGCAACGGGCCACGAAGTGGTGTCAGCTACGCCCCAGCACCACCGCAGAGCGGTACTCGCCCCAGCCGGACATCTTCGCCAACGCCTCGGCGTGAACCGGCTGCTGGTGGGCATCCACCCAGGTCTCACCCAGCTCAGAGTCGGTCCAGGGGTCCTCGATGAAACCAATGTTGCCGACCACGCCATGCAACGTCACCCAGTGGGCGCAGGCATCAGCATGCATCAGCAGCTGATCGATCAGCAGTAGCACGATGGCACCATCGGCGACCAGCGCAAACAGTTCATCAATGCCGGGATCGGCGTTGAGCACCGGAATGCCCAGTTCCTCAGCGCGCGCCTTGAACTCGGCCTGGGTGCGCTCGCTCAGATCCTGACGCCACGCTTCCGGCTTTTCCTCCAGTTGCAGCGGCTCGGCAGTATTCACAATCACCGTGGACGCAACACCCTGATCGGCCAAACCGATCGCCAGGCCGTAAGCATCACAGGCCGGCACGATCGTGGCTCGACGCCACAGGTCCATTTCCGAAGCCGGATCCAGCGCCGGGGTGAGACCCAAAGCGTTCGTTGCCGTCAGCGCTGAGACCGGACCGCAGGTGAAATCAGTGGTCTGCCGGAAGTACGGCAACTCCGGCACGTCCCAATCCCCCAGGCGACGCACGAAACCCAGCGGAACCACGTCAGCACTCACCGGTGGGGCGGCCGCACTCACCGGGGCCGCCAGGGCGACGAAACCAGCCGCGCTGACTGCCTCGGCCCACGCCGTCGCATCGGCAGGCAGTTCAACCTTCAGACTGATGCCGCCCTCGGCGGCCAGTTCCTCGGCTGCATGTTCGGCCAAGTCAGCAAACAACTCCACTGCCCCGGTCAGCTCGGTGAGCTTCTCCTGCGCGGTGCCCGCCCGGTGGTAGCCCAGCGCGATCAGCTCGCGGTCACCATCGGTCAACTGATAGACCGTGCGTTCCAGCGCGCCACCGGCAGCCGCCAGCGCCGTCGCCACGCCCTCAGGCAGCGCGAACGGCGCACCGACCTGCTCCCAGGTCGAACCCTGCGGCACCGAAACACTGCGGTAGGTCACACTCATCTGCGGTCAGTTCTCCTCGTTGTGGTCCAGCGATCCGGCTTCCATTCCGGGCACGGACGCCAGCAACTCGCGGGTGTAAGGATGCTCCGGTTTGGCAAACACCTGTCGGGTCGGACCCGATTCCACCACATGGCCCGATTGCATCACGTACACCCGGTCAGCGATCCGAGCCACCACCGTCAGGTCGTGGGTGATGAACACGATCGCCAAGCCCAGTTTGTCGCGAAGATCGGCCAGCGTCTCCAAGATCTTGGCCTGCACCGGGGCGTCCAGAGCCGACACCGCCTCGTCGCAGAACAACACCGTCGGTTGCGGGGCCAGCGCCCGCGCAATCGCCACTCGCTGCCGTTCACCACCGGAAAGCCGGGCCGGACGCCGAGTAGCCAGCGCCGGATCGAGTCCGACCAGCTCCAACAACTCCGGCACCACACTGGCCGGACGCCCCGCTGAGCGCAGCGCCTCCACCAACGTGGCCCCGATGGTCTTGGCCGGATTCAGCGACGCGTACGGGTTTTGAAACACCAACTGGGCGCGTTGCGGCGCCCACGCCTGCGGTTCGCCCTGCTCATCGAGATAGCCGTAGCGACCCTCATCGGGGTGTTCCAGGGTGAGCAGGCAACGGGTGAAGGTCGTCTTGCCCGAGCCGGACTCCCCCACCACGCCGATGATTTCCCCAGCCCGCAGGTCCAGACCGGCATCCGCCACCGCGGGCACGTCACTGCCCGGATAGGTCTTGGTGATTCCGCGGGCAGCCAGCACCATGCGGCCTGCATCAGTCGTGCTGTGCAGCCGACGACCCGACAAGCCGATCTCGACCAGCTGCTTGGTGACCTCGTCGCGAGGATTGTTGAAGACGTCCTCGGCCGGTCCGGATTCGACCACCCGCCCACTCTGGAAGACCGCCAAGTCATCACAGTATTCCCTAGCCAGGAACAGGTCGTGGGTGATGAGAACCATCGACATGTCGTGGTTGGCTCGCACCGTGGCCAGCAGCTCCAAGATCCCGGCCTGGGTGGTCACGTCTAAGGCAGTGGTCGGTTCGTCGGCGATGAGAATCTTCGGTCCCGGTGCCAACGCGGCGGCAATCGCGACCCGCTGGCGCATACCGCCGGATAGCTCATGCGGATAGGCGCGCACCACCTTTTCGGGCAGCCCCACCTCCTGCAGCCGTCGAGCGGCCTCGGCGTGACGCTGGCCAGCGGAGGTCGGACGCTGGTCCGGCGGCAGTCCGTCGAGGATCTGTTCACCGCAGCGGCGCAACGGATCCAGCGAGGTGAAGGGATCTTGCGGCAGCCACACCACCCGACCACCGCGCAGCCGCCGCCACGCGGGCTCGCCGGCGTCCAAGCGGCACTCGTCGGCATCGATGCGGTAGCTGCCGTGCACCACCGAGCCGGTGGGCAGCAGTCCAGCCAGCGCCTTGGCGGTCATCGACTTGCCCGAGCCGGACTGTCCGACCACACCCAAACAGGTGCCCTTGCGTAGCTGCAGATTCACCCCGTGCAGAATCGATGTCTCGCCGATGTCGACGCACAAATCGGCCACGTCAAAGGCGAGATCAGTCCGCCCCGAATCGGTCGGCAGCGGTTCGGTTGTCATCGCGTCGGTCATCCCTCGGCCACCCCACTACGTTCTGACAGCCAGTCGCCCACCAGGTTGAAGGCGATCGCGGTCAGCACGATCGCTACCCCCGGTGCAATCGCGGCAGCCGGATTGATGAACAACAGCGCCCGGGCGTCGTTGAGTTGGCGTCCCCAGTCGGCCTGCTGCGGCGACACACCCAAGCCCAGGAACGACAGCGACGAAAGCGCCACCAGGCCGACAGCCATGTCGAGGAAGAGATTCGCCCCCACCAGCCCACGAATGACCGGCATCAGGTGGCCGAACATCACACGGAAGCGTCCCAGGCCCAACAGCTTGGCTGCTTCCAGGTAGGGCTCATGCACCCGGGCCAGGGCGGCCGAACGGATCAGTCGAATGTCGAACGGTGCGAACAACACGATCATCACCGCCACGCTCACCCAATAGCCGCCACCGATCACACCGGCGGCCACGATGGCCAGCAGCAGCGACGGCAACGACAAAGTGATGTCGACGAATCGCGACACGATCCAGTCGATCCAGCCACCCAGATAGGCCGCGCTCAGTCCGAGCAGCAGCCCCAGCAGAATCGAGGCCAGCGCGATCGCCATCGGGCCGACGATCGCGGTTTGGGCACCGGCCACGGTGAGCAGCCAGATGTCGCGTCCCAGCGCATCGGTACCCAGTAGATGTCCCGGCGTTCCTGGCGGAGTCGCCCCCAGCAGGATGTCTTGGTCGAGCGCCCCGGCACCGAAGGCCGGAATCAATGCCCACGCGAACACCACCAGCAGTTCGATCATGCTGATCACCACAGCGGCGCTCAGCTTGTTGCGGCGACCCCAGGCAAGCCAGCGGGCTGGTGCCGCGGGAGCAGTGATGGCGGTCATGCTTCGGCTCCTGCCAAGGTCGTCACGTTGCGGGACTTGCGTCGCCGCCGACGGCGAAGCCGCGGGTCCAGCACGATCACCAGCGTGTCGACCACGGCCGTGGTGGTGCAGATGGCAACTGCCAGCAGCAGTGTGACGGCCTGCACCACCGGTACATCTTTGAAGGTGACGGCTTCAGCCAGCAGGCTGCCCAAGCCGCCGATGGCGAAGGTGACTTCGACCAGCACCGTGCCGCTGACCAGCGTCGCCAAGACCAGACCGGTCGAGGTGACGATCGGCAGCGCGGCGTTTCCGATCTGGGCGCGGGTAATCTTGCTTTCCCGAAGCCCCCGGGAGCGGGAGAACCCGGTGTAGTCGGAGTTCACCTCGCGGATCATGGCGATGCGGGTGACTTTGATGATGGACGCCAACACTCCGGCGGCCAGCGTCATCACCGGCAAGAACAAGTGCCACAGCAGATCCAGCGTCCCGCCGTCGCCCAGCCCGTAGACCGGGAACCAGCCCAGCCAGACGGCGAACACGTACAGCGCCAGCAGACCCAACGCGAAGCTCGGGGCACTGAGCATGGCCACCGCGGTGGCGTTGATGCCCCGATCCAGCGCACTGCCTTGGCGATGGGCTGCGATGACGCCGGCCGGAATGCCGATCGCTGCCGACACCAGCCCGGCCAGCACCGCCAACTGCAAGGTGACTTCGGCCCGTCCCTGAATCATCTGGGAGACCGGCAGGCCGGTCTTGATCGAGGTGCCTAGATCGCCGTGCAGGAATCCGGTCACCCAGCGCAGGTACTGCTCCCAAATCGGGTCGTCGAGGTGGTACTCAGCCCGAATGGAAGCCAGCAGCTCTGGGCTGACCGGCCGCGCGCCTATCAGAGACCGGGCGGGGTCACCCGGCATCAGATAGAGCAGCGCGAACACGATCATCGAGAGCACGACCAGCACGACGAGGAGCTCGCCGAGCCGCCGGGCTATCTGAACCAGCGTTGCCAAGAGGTATCAGGCGCTCTGGGTGAAGGCTGCTGCCCAGTTGGTCTGCAGCGTGTACGAACCGAAGTCGTTGGCCACAACCCCCTTGCGGGTAGCCAGCGCAGCCTGACCCCAGTACACCGGCACGTAGATCGACTGCTCCAAAGCCACCGAGGTGGTCGCCATGATCTCGTCGAACTGCTTCTGCTTGTCATCGATGGAGTTGATCGCAGCCACCTGGGCGGCGAGCTTGTCATCGGTCCAGTTAGCGGGGTTTGCTCCCGGACCGCTGGCAGCCAGCAGCCAGCTCGAGATCTCGTTCGGGATCGAGGTCGTGGGCAGGTAGATCATCCACTCCAGACCAGCCTTGCCGTTTCCGAGATCGTTCAGCCAGCTATCCAGCGTGACTTCCTTCACGTTCACGGTGATGCCGATCTTGCTCAGCGAGTCAGCGATCGCCAAGGAGGCCTTGCCGACTGCCGGGTAACCGGTCGGGTAGGTCAACGCGGTGGTGAAGCCATCAGCATGGCTCGACTTGGCCAGTTCTGCCTTGGCGTTCTCGAGCGAGAACGATGCCCCCGGCAACTTCGCGACGCCGGCTTTGGCCGCGTCCAAGCCGACCAGCGGAGCCAACTGCTCCGGAGAGTCAATGCCGGTGGCAGCCGCAGCCTTGCCCTTGAGGATGCCGGCGACGATGCCGCTCTTGTCGACCGCCATCGCGATCGCGTTGCGGACATGGATGTCATTGAAGGGGGCAACATTGGGATCGAAGGTCAGACCCTGGTAGGAGCGGTCGCCATAGAACTGAACCGTGGCACCGCTGGCACCCCACTGCTCGGACTGATCCAGCGGAACACCGAGGGCAACGTCGGCCTGTCCTTGCTGGAAGGCCACCTGCCGGGTCGCATCATCGGTGATGAAATCGATGCGCACCGTGGCGGGGCCGTCGTTGGTGCCCCAGTAGTTCTCATTCTTGGCCAGCGACACATGGCTGGTGGGATCGAACTCAGTGACCGTGTACGGGCCGGTGCCAACGATCAAGTCCGTGGCCGAACCGTAGCTCTTGGCCTTCTCATAGAAGGCCTTGGAGGTCACGAACAGACCACCGGCGTTGGAAACATCAGAGCCGAAAGCGTTGTTCGGCGCGTCCAAAGTGAAGGTGATTTCCCAGTCGCCGGTCTGCTTCACCGAGGTGATGTTGGTGGGCCAGTAGACCGACACACCCGGAGACTTCTTGGGGTCCCGCGCCACCTCGACGGAGAACAGAATGTCCTCCACAGTCACCGGGGTGCCGTCGGAGAACTTCACGTCCTTGCGAATCTGGAACTTCCACACCTTGTTGTCGGTCTGCGTCCAAGACTCAGCCAGGGCGGGAACCAAGGCGCCAGCGTTGTCCAGGCCGAGCAGACCTTCCTGGAACAGCGCAGCAATCTGGTAGTTCGCGATTCCGGCTTCCTGGTTGACCGACAGCGTGCCGAGCTGGCTGGCGGTCGCGACCTTGAGGGATTCCAGCGGAGCGCCGGGGGCAGCAGAGCCACCGCCGGCGGGTGCCTGACCCGTGGTGCATCCGGTTACCGCAAGCAGTGCGGTGGCCATCGCGCTGACGGCGATTGCCAATAGCGTCTTTCGCGCTTGGCGCGGGCTTCGTGCTGACATGAACAAGTCACTCCTTCGGCTCTCGTGCAGTGCAGAGACTACGACCGGGGCTTGTTGAAAACGAGATCAGATCCGAGGTGGAACCAAGCTGTTACAAAACAACCCCCGAAACAGCGGATTCCGAGCCATGTCGAGGGGCACAACTACGGATTCCGCATGCTGGTGGCCAAATGAGTACGGTGTTCGAAGAATCATCAGATGTGGAATCGCGCTGAATCGTGCCGGATTCGAGGCACCATGGTGATCGCTACCCGTCCAGTCGAGGACCGCAACGCCACCAGGAGAAAGCATGAGCCAGCCGCAACCGATCCCCGGATCACCAGCCGCGAACGGCGCAACCTCGCCCAGCCCTGCTGGCGCAACCTGGATCACCGGACGGGTGACGCGCGACTCGGCGTCCGACCCCGGCGAAGGGCCCGATGACCAGGGCCGCTGGCCGCTGGAGCCGGGACGCTATCGACTGGTGATCTCGTTGGCCTGCCCGTGGGCGCACCGAGCCAATCTCACCCGCCGCGTTCTCGGGCTGGATCAGGTGATCTCGCTGGCCGTGGTTGATCCGATCCGCGACGAGCGTGGTTGGCGCTTCTGGCTGGACCCTGACCATCGCGATCCCGTCATGGGCATCGAATACCTGTCCGAGGCCTTCCGCGCGACCGATCCGGACTATTCGGGACGCTTCACCGTACCGACGCTGATCGACACCGTCACCGGGCAGGTAGTCACCAACGATTTCCCGCAACTCAGCCCCGACCTGATCACCGAATGGGTCGACTACCACCGCCCGGACGCACCAGCGCTGCTACCGACCGACCCTGACCAGCGCGCAGAACACGACGAGTTGGCCGAGCAGATCACCGCTGACGTGAACCGAGGGGTCTATCGGGTCGGCTACGCCGAGGATCAGCACAGCTACGAGGCTGCCTACGACCGGCTGTTCGGCCGCCTCGATCAACTCTCCCAACGGCTCGAGTCGCATCGATTCCTATTCGGTGACACGGTTCGCGATGCCGACATTCGACTGTTCACCACTTTGGTTCGCTTCGACGCGGTCTACCACGGGCTGTTCCGCTGCAACCGGCACAAGCTGAGCGAACTGCCGGTGCTGTGGAACTATCTGCGCGATCTCTATCAACTGCCGGGCTTCGGCGATACCGTCGACTTCGACCACATCAAGCGCCACTACTACCTGACCGACACCGATAACAATCCGTCCGGGATTGTGCCCAAAGGCCCTGATCTCAGCGGTTGGCCGAGCCTGAACGGCTAAGGCCAGCGCCGTCCCGACACGCCGTGAATTTGCCCGGTTCCGCCGACCCGCACTAGCCTGCAACGCTGTTCGCCCAACACCGGGCGGCCCGGAAAAGGAAACTCTGATGTCTGCGACCAACGACCTGATGCTGCAGCCCACGCTGTCGCATGCCGTCGTGATCGCGTTGCCAGAGTGCTTCCGAGGCAGCGAAGACGATTACGGCACCCAGGGGTCGCCGCGCACCTAGCCACAAGCTCAGCCTTGCTGGCCTAAGAACCGCGAGCCGCCCCTCACCAACCACGTGACGGGCGGTTTTTTGCGTCCCGAACACCCACCACAACTCCATGGACGTTCAGCTGGTGAAACCACGGCCACAGCCCGTGCGGGGGTTCGACTCCCCTGGTCCATACGAAGCCGAACACAACTCCCAGCGGGGCACCCAGAAGATATGGGGCTCACAGTCACACGGCCCGCTGCCGAGGTTCGACCGACAACTCAACAGTGCATCCGCACGGTGCAGCAGGGACGCCACCGGCCAACCGGCCGGGCCCATGCTGCCCACGCGCCTCAGACTCTCCTGGGGATAAGCCTTCGGTGCCTCCGCCTGCGCGGAAGCCGGACCGGGCGGGAACAAAGACAGCCGAAACCGGAGCCACCGGTTCGGCACTGGCATTCGTAGCTCAGTGGACAGAGCACCGGCTTGCGAAGCCGGCGGTCGCAGGTTCGACTCCTGCCGAATGCGCTTCGGCGAGCCATCGCCGGCCCCTGCCCGCAGCAGTCGGCGACTCGGTGACCCCGCACGCTCTGGTCCGATACTGAGACCGCTCACGGCTGCCTCGAAATCGGCTCTCGACTCCCGCTAGGGTGAGCGCCGCAAGGCTGGTCGCGCCCGCGCTGGGCGCAATACCTCCTCACAGTCGGCCCGAGACGCCAACGCGTCCAGAAACGAACGGGGATCCCATCGTGAACCCACCGACCATCTTCCGGGCACCGAAGTGGCTGCTCGCCCTCGTCGCTGTGGGCTTGATCGCGCTGGGCGCAGCGGGGGGTCTACTCGCGGCCCGCGCGATTCCCGAGTTGAGCCTCGGCCAAACATCAGCAAAGGACAGCAACACCCAGATCGTCCAGGCGGTGACCCGCGAGCAGCAAGTGGTGCTGCTGAGCCTCGGCATTCAGGGCATCGCCACCAAGACCTCGAAGTCGACCTTTTTGGGGCTCGCCGTCCCCGGAAGCTCCCGGTCGACCTTCCTGCAATACAGCTTCCAAGCCAAACTCGGTCTGGAAGGCGGCCAGGTGCGGGTAACCCCTACCGCCGACAACTCCTATCGGGTCTCGATCCCGGCGTTCACGTTCATCGGGCATTCCGACGAGAGCTTCCAGATGGCCTCGGAGAAGAACGGCGCACTGAGTTGGGTGACGCCGAAGATCGATACCAACGAGATGATCACTGCCTTGCTCAACGACGAAGCCCAGGCACAGTACGTCGCGCAGCATCAGTCTGAACTGCAGAGCCAGGCCGAGTCGTTCTACAGCCAGCTCATTTCCGGCATCGACCCCACTGCCACAGTGGTGTTCGAGTACGTCGGGTAGCACCGACTCCCCCAGCCCGCACCACACCGGGCGCGAGATTCCCGAATCTGGGCCGAGAAGCGGCCACAATGGGCTCGGGAGGACGGAATGGTCACAATCCACTCCGGCGGCCAAACCGGTGTTGACCGGGTCGCCCTCGCCGTCAGAGATAACTCGCGCAGCCCCGGGCTTGCGCTCACCATCGACTGTGCCCACGCCTTCGGTAAGCCGGTGCGCTGCGTCCAGCCCGCTGAGGTTGACGCAGCACTCGCCTTCCTGGACGGGCTTCCCCACCCCACAGTTCTGAACATCGCCGGACCTCGAGAATCCGAGCAACCCGGCGTTTACCTGGCCGCCGCACACTTGCTGCGGAGGCTGCTTCACCAATGGCCCACAACACAGAAAGGAGGGGCCGAATCATGACCCAAGTGGCTGTTTACAACGCCGGCGGTGGCCAATTACTGCACACCGTCGATTTGAACCACGCGATTCGCATGCTGGTGCGCCGGGTCGCTCGCGTCCGCGAAGCAGTCGAGGACCGAACCTTCGGCCCCTTTCCGCTGCCGCGTTCGTTGGAGTTGGTGCGCTGGATCTACACCAAGTGGGTGTGGGAGGCCACCGGCACTCCCCCGGTGAGCCGCGACAATGTGCTGGCCCGCGACAACTACACCTGTGGCTACTGCGGACGAACCGGCACCACCTGGGACCACATCGTGCCCAAGTGCCAAGGCGGTACCTCCACCTGGCTGAACACCGTCGCGGCCTGCGAGTCATGCAACGGCAAGAAGAAGGGCGGACGGACCCCCGATCAGGCCGGCATGCGCCTGCAGGTCACCCCGTTCGTGCCGACCATGGCGCAGTTGCTGCCCAAGCGCCGCCGCTGAGCCCACACCCCGGGGGTCGGAATCGGTCCCCGGGGCGTCCCTTCCTGCGAGCGCCCGCTCGCGCATCACCCAAACCTGCGGCAGCGCTGTGCCTACGTCTGAGGCGGACAGTGCAGCCCGCCGTGAACCATCTAGGAGAAAGGCACAATCATGAACACCACCTTCCCGGTGCCTTTGCCGGGCACCACCAACACTTTGATGTGGGCACAGCCCTACGAGATCGAACCGGCCGCAACCAACCAGTTGCGCAACATCAGCAAGCTGCCCTGGGTTGAGCAGCTGCGCGTCATGCCCGACGTCCACCTCGGCAAAGGTGCGACCGTCGGCTCGGTGATCGCCATGCGCGACGCCGTGGCACCTGCGGCGGTGGGGGTCGACATCGGCTGCGGAATGGCCGCGGTGCGCACCAGCCTCACGCTGAACGATCTGCCCGATGAGCTGCACTCGCTGCGCGCGGCGATTGAGGCCGCCGTCCCGGTCGGCTACAACGGCAACAAGGGCACCGCCCCGATCCTGCGCGCCGACCACCGGTTGAACCGCACCTTCACCACCCTGTTGGGACGGTTCTCCGAACTGCGGGCACCGCGCATCGCCGACCGCGAAAGCAAGGCTGCCTCCCAATGCGGAAGCCTCGGCGGCGGAAATCACTTCATCGAGTTGTGCGCTGCCGAGGGCGATGAGCACCTGTGGCTCACCTTGCACTCCGGCAGCCGCAACATCGGCAAGGAACTGGCCGAGCGCCATATGGCCACCGCCAAGACCCTGGAACACAACCTGGGTCTGCGCGATCGCGATCTGGCGGTATTCCTGGCCGGAACTGAGGAGATGGAGGCCTACCTGCACGACCTGTGGTGGGCGCAGGATTACGCGATGACCAGCCGCAGCATCATGCTGGCCACCGTGAAGCGGGTCCTCACCGATTGGCGGGCCGAGCAGTCGGCGGTACCGATCGGCTTCGATGAGCCGATTCTGTGCCACCACAACTATGTGGCGACCGAGACCTATGACGAGGTGGAACTGATCGTGACCCGCAAGGGTGCGATCCGGGCCGCGCTCGGTGACCGCGGTCTGATTCCGGGGTCTATGGGTACCGGCAGCTACGTGGTTCGCGGCCTGGGCAACGAGCAGTCGCTGTGCTCGGCCTCGCACGGTGCCGGACGGCGCATGTCGCGCACAGCGGCCAAGCGCACCTTCACCACCAAGGATCTGGCCACCCAGACCGCGGGGGTGGAGTGCCGCAAGGACGCCGGGGTGGTCGATGAGATCCCCGGCGCTTACAAGGACATCAACGACGTCATCGCCGCACAGAGCGACCTGGTTGAGGTCACTGATCGGCTGCACACGCTGCTGTGCGTGAAGGGCTGAGTTGATGCCGATGCCTGCCTGGGATGGTCTCGATCATCTCAGGCAGGCATCCTTACCCGGCTGACATCATGGACGACAACGCTCGGACCCAATCCGGAAGGCGCACAGTGACCGACCCCGACTGGATCACCACAGCCTGCGAAATAACTCACACAGCGGTGACCGCTCTCACCGCGACCGAACACCAAGCGCTCATCGCGACCGTGCTGGACAACCTCGGTGTCGACATCACCGCCCGAGCACCGTGGGATGCCCCGGAAGCTCCTCCTGGACAACGACGCAGCGACGGCTGGCAACTCGTCGCCCGCTACGCGGGGAACGCGCCGTGTCTGATGTTCCTCGAAGGTGCCGCCACCGTGTGGCGATTCCGGCACGGCGAAGACCTGGCACGCGTGCTGGCCGAATGCCCACCCGGGGAGTTCTTCGTCTGTGACGAGGCGGCCAGCTATCTGCTGTGCAGCAATCATCACGACGTCGTCATCGGCTGGGGTGCGGCAACCGCTTGGGTCGACGCCCTGGCACAGTCCACGTCGCCGAGCTAGCCAGGCTCTCCCGATGCCTCACTCGCCACAGACCGTGGCACACCCCGAACACTCAGCGGCTTCCCTAGACTGAGGCCATGCGAGGTTGGCGACTTCTCCTGGTTCAGATCGGCATGCCGATCGCGGTACTGGGTTTCTACTTCCTGGTGCCCATACCGTCGGCGGACGCACCTGCCGGAACGGTGCTCGGCGCCATCATCGGTCTGGTCTGCCTGAGCTTCATCGGCTGGGTCATCATTCGCGAACTGCGCCTGGCGCAGCGCCACCTGCAGCCGATCCATCTGCTGCTGGCCTTTGAGTTGGCGCTGTTGGTGTTCGCCTTGATCTACTTCCTGATGCATGTTCGCGACCCGTCGCAGTTCGCCGGTCTCGAGACCCGTCTGGACGCGCTGTACTTCTCGATGGTCACCACCGCCACCGTCGGCTACGGCGATATTCATGCCGTCAGCCAGACCGCCCGAGCCGTCGTGACTGCCCAGATCGCGTTCAACCTGGTTTTCGTGGCCGGCATCGTCGCTCTGGTCCAAACCCAGATCCGGATGCGTTCGGAGGCTCGTATCGCCGCAGCCTCCTCATCCTCCGACGATTCACCGTCGGGGTAGGTCTTTGCTCCCGCCCAAGACCAGGGTGATCCTGGCGTTGACCGAGGCCAGTCCGGCCGCGTCCAACCGCTCCCGCAAGCCGGTCTCCTGGATCGTCGGCGGCGGGCCCAGGGCAACGATCTGCAGCACGCCCTGACGAACCGTTATCTCGCCGATCTGCCAGCCCTGTGACTGAGCCCACTCCTGAGCCGGCTCGGTCGCCTGGGCCACCATGAGTTCCTGCTGCAACACGATGGAACTGCCGATTCCCAACGGAATCACCAGGATCAGCACTGCGCCAAGCACCGTCACTAGGGCCCCGCGCCGGAGCCTGCCCACTTTCACCCCGCCCCGGATGGCGGCATGGCGCACCCGAAAGGCCAAGAAGATGATCGTCCCGGTGGCGATGATGGCGGTCACATTGGTGGTGAACAACAGCAAAGCTCCCAGCGCCTGCTGCGGCGCACCCGACTCAAGGGTGAGCCCGACCACGGCCAGCGGAGGCACCAGCGAGATGGCGATGGCGACGCCGGGCAAAGTGTCGGAGATGTCGGAGCGCACCATGGCGAACGCCCCCACCGCACCGGTGGCCAGTGCCGCCACCAGGTCGATCAACCGCGGACTCACCCGCGCTGCGATCTGGGAGTTGGTGTCGGCGGTCAACATCGCATGATGGGTCATCCCCAGTAGATAGGCGATCGCCACCACGATCAGCGCACCGGCCAGTACCAGCGCCATATTGATCAGGATCATGCGGCGGTTGGCCAACACCACCGATAACGCGGTACCCAGAATCGGAGTCATCAATGGAGCCACGATCATGGCGCCGATCACGGTGGCGGTCGAGTCGGCGATGATGCCTGCAGTGGCAATCACCGACGACAACACGATCAGTACCCAGAATGCCGACCACTTCAGCCGATGATCACCGCCGTGGGTGATGAACAGCTTCGACATCATGCGCTGCACGGCGGACGGCGTCGCCTGCCATTGCCGCATCGTCTCCACAGGTGCGGCGGCGCCGTCCGCGGTGGCCATGTCAGGCTCCTTCCTTCGACGTCGAGGGGCCGGTCTGGACCGATTCGGCCACCATCAGCGTCGGCCAACGATGGTCAGCCGCTAGCCGTCCCACCAGTCCGACCACGGCGCCGATGATCGCCAGGACGGCGACCGCACCCCCAGCCGAAATCGTGAGCACCACGCCCAGCAACACCGCCGTGAACGGGAGCCTCATCGCCCCGGCCACAGCCGCTGCGATGGCAGCAGCGATGAGCCCGGCGCTGACAGCATCACCGGAGACAATCGAGATCGTGCTCGCCACGATCGTGGCCATCGCTACCGCCGGAAAGATCTGACCGCCCCGAAACCCACCACCCAGCGACACGGCGTAGGCCACGAACTTTCCCGCCAGCACCACCAAGGCCACTCCCAGCGAGCCCAGCCCCAGGTAGTCGACCATGGCGGTCTGTCCGGACATCACCACCAGCGTGGGAGCCACTCCGGTGACCGACGTGACGACCACCGCCACGACGCCGACCACAGCACCGCTGGCCAGCAGCAAGCCCGTGGGTCGCGACTGCCCCCACCGCCGCCACAGCGTCCCGCCACGCAGCGCCAGCACGGCCAACGCCGCAGCCACCAATGACACCGGAATAGCCCAGGCCACATCGACCAGCGGCACGCTCGGATACGCCGGCAGGCCTGGCAGGCTCAGCACCGACTCCCCCAGCCCAACCCACGGGCCCACCCCGACCTGCAGCGAGTAGCTGGCTGCCAGGCCGACCAGCGACGGCACCAGCACCTTCATCGAAGACAGCTTCGGACCGGCCACGGTGGCCATTTCCAACAGCAGGATCGCCGTCACCACCGGATTTCCGAAGATGGCGCCCACTGCGGCCATGCCACCGACGATCATCATCACCTGCCGCGCCGGGGACGCCGAGTCACGCACCACCACAGCACCGGCGGCGGTGCCGATGGCGATCAGCGGCGCTTCCGGACCGAGCACCGCGCCGAAGGACAATCCGGCCACTGCCGCCAACACGACCGATGCGACCTCCCGAGGCCCGATATCCATCGACAGCCCATCCAGAGGACCGTGCCCTCCGGCACCGGGCAGTCGGATGGCTGCCGCCGTCAGTCCGGCACCGATCAGAGGCAGCGCAATCACCAGCCACCATGGGGCTTGGGATTCACCCAACATCTCGGGCAAGCCGTGCCACAGCCAGTGGCTGAGCCCGTGTTGAACACCGATGAAGGCAGCAGCCAGCAGGCCGGCCAACAGCCCAACGACCACAGCGACGCCCGAGAGCTTCACAATGACCGAAGCCTCACCGGGTGCGGCTCCGTCCGGAGAATCGGGGTCCAATGTCTCTCCTCTGATCACCAGGAAACTACTCTGCGAAAGTCACCACTAGTGGGGATTTACTCATTTCCGGGCGAACCCGTCAATCAGCAAGTACCGCCTGCCAAACCAGAGAGAACCCGGCCTCCCAACATGCCGTCCCACACTCGCTGCTGGTTGAGGAGCGAACGAAGAAGACGTCTCGAAACCCCCACCGACAGTCCACAGACCACCTCACCAGGTTTCGAGACGGACGCT